>JADMIO010787489.1_pt1 | contig 127671 bp, 109 predicted proteins | sample 8958161 | NCBI WGS metagenome assembly JADMIO01 (sample SAMN16585339, study PRJNA669376) | soil metagenome | isolation source: Crop rotation soil | place: USA: Cullars Rotation, Alabama | collected 2011
CGCGACAACTTGTCCACGTGGAATTCTAAGCTTAGGATCCCAATGTGCTGGAAAGTTTGCGTAACAGCACCGAAACCCTTATCGTGGCGGTCACCGGAGGATTTCTCGAGGTTCGAGAAGGAAATCACGTAGCAATTTTCGCAGAGACCGCCGAATACGCGCACGAGATCGATGTGGAACGCGCTCGCCTGGCCGCCGAACGGGCCAAGAGTCAACTGCAAGGTGGCACTGCAACATTAAGCCCCGACGAATTGAACAAAGCCGAGGCGGCGTTGTCGCGCGCGCTTCTTCGTATCAAAATCGCCGAAACCGGTTGGAGGAAGCAGCCCGCTCGCTCCCCTCACAACCAGAATTAATCGTGGCTCTTTTGCGCATTACGCGTTATGGCGAAGCGGTGTTGAGTTCGTTGGCGAAACCCGTTGATGATGTTGCCTCCGTTCAGACGCTTATCGAAGATATGTATAAAACAATGTACGCCGCTCAAGGCATTGGGCTTGCCGCGCCGCAAGTAAACGTTCCATTGCGAGTGGCGGTCATTAATGTCACGCCCGATAAGAAAAAAAATCAATTCGCGATTATCAACCCGAAAATCGTGAAACGCGAAGGCAGCGTTGAAAGCGACGAAGGATGTTTGTCTCTGCCAATGGTGGGCGGGGCATTGTTCAAGCGCGCCGCGAAAGTCACGGTCGAAGCGATGAACGAAAAAGGTTTACCCGTGACAATCTCCGCTGAGGGTTTGCTCGCACGTTGCCTGCAGCACGAGATTGATCATCTCGATGGAAAACTAATTATCAATCGCGCACCTTTAAAGCGGCGCCTCGAGATGAATTGGGCCATTCGCAAATTGAAAAAAGAAGGTCTCTGGTAACGCTTACTTGAAAGTTCTTTTTTTCGGGACGCCTGAGATCGCTGTTCCTTATCTCGATTGGCTCATGAAAAACACGCTGGTGGTGGGGGTGGTATGCCGTCCCGATGAACCGTCGGGACGCGGTCAAAAAATAGCCTCGCCCCCAACGAAACTGCGAGCGCGTGAATACAACATCCCGATATTTCAACCGACCGGACCGTGGTCGCCCTCGGTGATCCAACAATTCCAAAATTTAAAAGCGGACATTGGTATCGTGGTTGCCTACGGACGGATTTTGCCGGAAACAATTTTTAAGGCGCCAAAGCTCGGATGCGTGAATCTGCATTTTTCGTTGCTGCCGCGCTATCGCGGCGCGGCCCCAATGCAATGGGCCCTGATCAACGGCGAAAAGAAAACTGGCGTGACGGCGTTTTGGCTGGAAGCGGGCCTCGATTCGGGTCCCATATTCCATCGGGCCGAGTTGGACATTGCACCCGATGATAATCTGCCCCGACTTCGCGATAAATTGGTGCCGCTCGGAATCGCTGTGCTGCAGCGTGTGATCGAAGACACGGAGAAAGGGCATCTGCTCCGCACTGAACAACAAGGCGAATTGAGTTTGGCGCCCATCTTAACCAAAGAAATGGGTCGAGTGAATTGGACCCAATCCGCGATCGCCATCGCGAATTTGGTTCGAGGACTTTGTGAATGGCCAACGGTTGTGACTTCCTACAAACTGGTCGAGGGCCCAACACGCCAGTTAAAAATTATCTCCGCTCGCGCATTGAATCAGGGCGGTGGTTCCGCATCAGGTACAATCGTCGAGGTGAAAAAGAATGAAGGCTTTGTGGTGGCGTGTGGAGAGGGCCGACTGCTGATTTCGCAAGTGCAACCCGAAGGTAAAAAGCCCATGAGCGCCGACGCCTTTTGGATGGGCGCGCGTTTAAAGATAGGAGATCGTTTTGTCTAGCATCGCCGAAAAAAATCCGATTTTGAATGTGCCGGTCGCCGATTGGCCTGCGCTGATGACGACGCTCGGCGATAAACCCTTCCGTGCGGGACAAATCATGGAATGGATTTTTAAAAAGCGCGCCGAATCGTTTGCGCAAATGTCCAGCCTGTCTGCGGAAATGCGAGCGAAGCTCGAAGAGAAGTATGTGCTGCGCTCATTGGCGCTGGTGAATGCATCCACGTCTCAACTGGATGGCACGACCCGTTATTTTTTTAAAACGCATGACGATGAAACCGTGTCGTGCGTTTACCTGCCCTATGAAGGGCGAAGTTCGTTGTGTCTTTCGTCGCAAGTCGGGTGCGCGTGGGGATGCGTGTTTTGCGCCTCGGGGAAAGTGAAGTTCGAACGCAACCTGACCGCCGCCGAAATCATCGATCAAATTTTGTTGGTGGAAAAAGCTTCCGGCAAGCCGCTGGACAGTTTGTTGTTCATGGGCATGGGCGAACCGTTGGCCAATTACAATAATTTGGTTGAGGCGCTCGGCATGATACGCTCACCGCTGGGTCTTGATTTTGGCGGGCGCCACGTTACGGTATCGACTTGCGGGTTGGTGCCGCAGATTTTGAAATTGGCGGTCGATGTTCCCAAAGTGAACTTGGCGATTTCGCTGCACGCGGCCAACGACGAATTGCGCAAAAAACTTTTGCCAAAATCCTCGGCGTGGCCCATTCGCGAGCTCATGAACGCGGCCAAAGAGTTTTCGAAGAAGACCGGATCGCGTGTGACGTTTGAATATATCGTTCTCGACGGGGTCAATGATTCAGAGCAAGACGCAAAGCGCTTATCGAACTTGGTTCGTGGTCCGGCTCAACATGGCGATTACTGGGTGAACTTGATTGCTTATAATCCGGTCCCGGGGTTGCCTTACAAGAAACCATCGGTTGAAAGAATCGAACGATTCAAAGAAATTTTAGAAACCCGCCACGTGCCGGTTCGTCTGCGCAAACCGCAAGGTGTGGATATTGGCGCGGGGTGTGGTCAACTTGGAGAAGCACGATGAGCCTATTCGATAATCCTCCCGGCACGCCGGAACCGCCGCGCGGTTCTGTCGACGAACCCACGTCGTGGGTCAGCCGTTTTAGCCGCCCCTGGGTTATCTTGTTGTTCGCGTTTGTAGCGATTGCAATCGCGTTCGCGTTTTCCTTCGATAAGATCATGACTTCGTTGCTGCACGCTCAACCCGAAGTCGTGGTGCCAAAAATCGAAGGGCGGAGTCTCGGCGAAGCGTTGGCGATGGTAACACCGCTCGATCTTTCGCTGCAACAAGAAGCCACCGATTTTGACGATTCGCTGCCGGCCGGCACCATTGTGCGTCAACAACCGCCATCCGGAATGAAGGTTCGCGCCGGGCGTGCGATCCGCGTCGTGGTATCGAAAGGTGGACAAGTGGTATTTTTGCCGGATGTTATCGGTAAACCGTTGGCGGAGGCGCAAAGCGTTCTTGCCGCTGACGGTCTGCAAATGGGCGGCGTGTCGGAGCTGTATTCGCCAGATGTCGCTAAAAATTCCGTGCTAACGCAATCGCCGAGTTCAGGCACTGTTGTCACGCGCGGCGCGTTTGTCGATGTGGAAATCTCGAAGGGCCCAGCGCCCGTCGGTCTTCCCACCGTTCCCGATTTTGCTGGCAAACTGGTTAGCTACGCTCAAGAGTGGGCGACCGGCATCAACGCCAAGATCCGAATAAAGGAAGACGCGAAAGCGGTCGGGCCGGCGGGTTCCATCGTGAAGCAAGATCCCGTTGCCGGTCAGCCGCTGATGGAAGACGAGGAGTTGGTGGTGACCGTGGTTGCGGGCGGAGCATCGGTTGGGCCGCGTTTTCGCTATGACATCCCCGCCGATAAAGGCGAGGTGAATGTTCGGATTACGGCTCGTGACACCAAAGGCGAAACCAAAATTTACGAAGGCAAGCACAAAGGCGGTCAGACAGTGGAGTTGCCCATCGCGGTCTCGGTGGCCACGCGATTTCGAATTTACTTAGACGACGTGTTAACCGACGAGCGCGTTCTCGAGCCATGACAAACTTGTTGGTAGCGCCATCGATATTGTCCGCCGACTTTGCTTGCTTGGCCGATGAAGCTCATTTGATGGAAAAGTGCGGTGCGGACTGGTTGCATGTGGATGTGATGGACGGTCATTTTGTGCCGAACCTCACTATTGGGCCGGTGGTAGTTAAATCACTGCGCAAACACACGATGCTGCCGCTGGACGTGCATTTGATGATCACCGATCCACTGAAATATGCGGAACCATTTGCGAAGGCCGGAGCATGGGGACTTACGTTTCATTTGGAAGCGGTGAACGATCCAAACGCGGTGATCGATGCCATTGTGAAATTGGGAGTAAAACCGGCCGCGTCGATTAAGCCGCTGACGCCAGCGTCGGCGATTCTTCGCTATTTAAAAGATTTGCATCATGTTTTGGTGATGACTGTAGAGCCCGGGTTCGGCGGTCAAGCTTTCATGGCGGATATGATTCCAAAAATTCGCGAGATTTCCGCGTATATAAAAGCCAACAACTTGAATTGTTTGATTGAGGTGGATGGCGGGATCGATGTGGCAACTGGTACCGAATGCGCCAAGGCGGGCGCGCACGTGTTGGTGGCTGGGAATTTCGTTTTCTCCGCGCTCGATCCAGCGGCGGCGGTGCAAGCGTTAAAGCGAATTTCTATTTCTTAAGAATCGAAACGGCCTTTCCGGTTTTGCCGTCGTCGATTACAAAATCCAGTTCCGACACAACCGAAAATAGTTTTCCCGCTACCAGCAGATGAGCCCACGTCGGCGCGCAACCAATCAGCTGCACGTGCTTCCCTTTAAACGCCGAGACATCGAGAGCGCTGACCTTTTCCTGAAAGCTGGACAGTTCAACTTTGCCGGAAGCGATGTCGTTTAAGTCGAGTGTAATCGGTTCCATGGAATCTAAACCGTGAACGATTGGCCGCAGGAACATTCGGCGACGGCGTTCGGATTCTTGAATTTGAAACCCGAACTGGCCAGCGAACTCACGTAATCAAGTTCGGTGCCGGCCATGTACAGCAGTCCTTTGGAATCCAAATAAACGCGCAGTCCTTGTTGCTCAACCACGCTATCGGAAGGCGCGGGCGCTTCGGTATCGGGTTCGAGTTTGTATTCCATACCCGAACATCCGCCCGAGAGAACTCTCACGCGTAGCGCTGCGTTCGGCTTACCCGCTTTTTCCAGCAGTTGCTTGGCTTTAGCAATCGCGCGATCGGTGATCGTGATGTACGCCATGAACGGGGTTAAACCGAGAACGAATTCCCGCAACCGCAGGATTTTTTTGCGTTCGGGTTTTGAATGGAGAAACCTTCGGATCCGAAATCTTCTTTGTAATCGATTGTGGAACCGGCGATCAGTTTTCCGGTGGGTTCGTCCAAGACGACTTTGAAGCCGTCGTACGCTTGTTCGATATCATCGCTTTTTGCGTCATCAAATTTAAAGCCGTACGAATACCCAGAACATCCGCCGGACTCGACAAACACGCGCAGCGATTTGCCGGCGAGCTCTTTATCCTGGGCAAACAACTCTTTGATTTTTGCCGTGGCGCCAGCGGTCAGTGTTACGGTGTTTGTGGTTGTTGTATCCATTTATTTTCTCCTGCTTTTTCGCCGTTATCCCGGCAGGTCGTTAGCCGGGATGACGTAATTTACTTGAGCCTTGCTGTGATCTGACGTGATTCCGGATAAAAACATTCCGGAATGACGAAGATGCATTGTACTGAAATAGAACGAGGTCACGCAGGGAAGAGTTTCCGTCGAGAAAAACCGGTTTCTTCAAAGCGTGACCTCGTTCTCGTGATCGCATGAGACACAATGGTCCGTCAAGCGACACAAAGTTGGGAGGATGCAGGGGATTTAATTGTTGGTGACCCACGCTCGGTGAGGGTAACCTCGCCCACAGTCCTCCCAAAAGCCGTTCATGAAAAGATCGTTGAATCTGTTAAAGCAGAGTAAGCCCCGCTCCGCCGGAAAGCAAGCGAATTTCGTGTGACAACTTTAAGGCGGGAGATTTGCGTCGAGAACTGGATCAAATCGGCAATGTAACTTCGGTCACCCACCTACGCAAAAGCTACGGTGGGCAGGCCGGCTTGCCCACCGTAGCTTCAGCGAAGGGCGGGGCGACGATCTAGGAATCAATTTAATTTCGTATTTATTAGTGGCCCATCGATTCCAAATAGCGCTCGGCGCTGATGGCAGCGGCGCAGCCGGAGCCGGCGGCGGTGATGGCTTGACGGAATGTGCGGTCCACCACATCGCCGCACGCGAACACGCCAGGAATATTTGTTTTGGTTTTTCCGTCGGTGATCACATAGCCCTCGTCGTCGGTGTTCACGAGACCTTTCACGAGGCCCGAATTCGGTATGTGACCAATGGCCAGAAATAAACCCTGAACATTGATTTGTGACAACTCGCCAGTCTTGGTGTTTCTCAAACTGAGTCCTGTAACTTTGCCGTTGCCAAGCACTTCCTCGATGCCACGATCCAACGCCAATTCAATTTTTGGATTGTTGCGGACGCGTTGTTCCATGATTTTCGAAGCGCGAAATTCTTCGCGTCGATGGACCAAGGTCACTTTGTTGGCAAAGCGCGTCAGGAATGACGCTTCTTCCATTGCGGAATCGCCTCCACCCACCACGGCGACGTCCTTACCTTTGTAAAAAGCGCCGTCGCAGGTGGCGCAACTGGTAACGCCTTTGCCCCACAACTTCGATTCCGATGGAATGCCCAATTTGCGTGGACCAGCACCCGTGGCAAGAATTAGCGCCTTGGCATGCAGCGTGGTGTCTTCGTATGTGACGGCGAAGGGATGTTTGGTTAGATCTAGCTTCGTAACATCTTTGAATAAAATCTCAGCGCCAAAACGCTCCGCTTGTTTCTGCATTTTCTCCATTAACTCTGGGCCCTGAATGCTTTCGGGAAAACCGGGGAAATTTTCCACCTCCGTGGTGGTCATCAACTGTCCGCCGGCGGAATAACCGGCCAGCACCAGCGGTTTCAGATTTGCTCGGGCGGCGTATATAGCGGCGGTGTATCCGGCCGGTCCGCCTCCAACAATCACAACATTGCGATCCATAATTTCACCTCGAGAGGATTAAACGAAGAGGAATGATGTTCGGTTCCCTCGTCGCAAGAGGCGGGATGCTACAAGTTTTCCTCTGTCCGTGCGTTTGTCAAAAGATGATAGGATTCGCGCCATGTCGAAGGATTTTGAGGTCATTATTATCGGTTCCGGCCATGCGGCGCTAGAAGCGGCGTTGGCACCCGCGCGTATGGGGCTGCGCACGCTGATGCTAACCATGGACAAATCGAAAATTGGCCAGATGTCGTGCAACCCGGCCGTCGGTGGAATCGCGAAAGGTCAGGTGGTTCGTGAAGTGGACGCGCTGGGTGGTGAAATGGGACGGGCCACCGACAAAGCGGGCATGCAGTTTCGGATGTTGAACCGTGGGAAAGGCCCAGCCGTGTGGAGCCCGCGCGCTCAATGCGATCGCTCGTTATATCGCGAGGTAATGCGACAGGTTGTTGATCATGAGGAAAACCTCACGGTGATTGAAGATGAGGCTGTCGCCATCGCGACCAAATTCGGCCGGGCGGCCGGCGTCGTTGGCGCATCTGGAAGTCGGTATGAGAGCCAAGCGGTTGTATTGGGCACGGGAACATTCTTGAAAGGTTTGTTGCACTGCGGCTTGAATGCAGTCCCCGGCGGTCGGTTGGATGAACCACCCGCGTCGCATCTATCCGATTCTCTTCGCAACTTAGGATTTGAGGTGGGACGCCTAAAAACCGGCACGCCGATGCGGCTGGATGGGCGAACCATCGATTACTCGCAATGCGAAATTCAACCCGGTGACATCAACCCGATTCCATTTTCATATCGAACGTGCGCTCTACCGCAAAAACAAATTCCCTGTTGGCTCACGCACACAAATGCGGCCGCACATGAGATTATTCGGAACAATTTGGATCGCTCGCCGATTTACTCCGGAAAAATTTCCACCACCGGCGTCCGCTATTGTCCGTCCATTGAGGACAAGATCGTGAAATTTTCGCATCACGATCGCCATCATGTTTTTATTGAACCAGAAGGTTATTTTACCGACGAGGTTTATATCAACGGTTTGTTCACAAGCTTGCCGCCGGATGTTCAAGAAAAAATGGTGCACGCGATCCCCGGCCTGGAATACGCCAAATTTGTTCGCTACGGCTATGCGGTCGAATACGATTACTGTCCTCCGACGCAATTAAAGTCGACGCTTGAAACCAAAGCGGTGCCCGGCTTGTATTTCGCCGGACAGATTAACGGAACCACCGGCTACGAAGAAGCGGCGGGCCAAGGGTTGGTCGCCGGCATCAACGCCGCGTTGGCGCTGCAAGAAAAAGATCCGTTGCTGTTGCGGCGTGACGATTCCTACATCGGTGTCATGATCGACGATTTGGTCACCAAAGGCGTTGATGAACCGTATCGATTGTTGACTAGTCGCGCGGAGCATCGCATGCACCTGCGCTGGGACAATGCCGACCTGCGTTTGATGGATTTGGGGCGCCAGGCCGGATTGATCGACGATGACACGTATGAAGACTTCGATGCCTATCGCAAGCGGGTGAACACAGCGTTGGCCTCGCCGCAAAATTTGGGTTCGCCAATGAAACCATTCACAAACGCCAACGATGATTTTCGCGACGTCGCAGAAATTGACCCGCTTTCCACGTTCGAAGTGGAGCGCGGCCCGTGGTCATTGGCGCACGAGGCGTATCAAGTTTGGGTCCAACACAAATATCAGGGATATTTGGGACGGCAAATGAGCGAAATCGCGCGGTTTCAAAAAGCAGAACTAAAGCGTTTGCCCGACGGATTTAATTTTCTCAGCGTGCCGGGACTGCTCCTCGAAGCGCGGGAAAAGCTGAACCGTATTAAACCGTCCTCGCTGGGGCAGGCGTCGCGGATTCCGGGCGTGACCCCGGCCGACATCAGCATTCTCATGGTGTTTTTAAAAAAGGAACAAGGAGCGCTTCGTGGTTGACGCAAAGTTGTCGGGCGATTGGTATGGGCTGCTTAAGAAAACGCTGGCGCGCTGGGAAGTCACGTTACCACCGGATGGCGAGGAATATTTTCGCGTGTATCTAAATGAGCTCGCGATTTGGAACGAGCGCATAAATTTAACTGCGCTCCGTGAGCCGTTGCACATTGCGCTTGGGCATTTTGCCGATTCGCTGGCGCCGATGATTGTTGATAACGTGTTCGAGATGAAACAAGCACGCGGAATTGACATCGGATCGGGCGCCGGATTCCCAGGGCTGCCGTTGAAAATTGCGAAGCCGGAGTGGCACATGACACTGGTGGATTCAATCGGTAAGAAATGCGATTTTCTTCGCGCTGTAGTGGGCGCCATGGAGCTAAATCATGTTGAGGTTTTGCAGAGACGCTCGGAAGAGCTGGGACACGATAAAGACCACCGTGAGAAATACGATTTCGCGTTTGCGCGCGCCTTGTCCAGTCTCTCCACACTTATCGAATACGGTTTGCCGTTTCTGAAGCTGGGCGGTATGCTCATCGCGCATCGCGGTCGCACAGCGGCCGACGAAGCGTCGCGCGTCAATGTGGCGCTTGAAGAGTTGGGTGGCGTAATTGCCGGCATTCGTCATTATGAGATTCCGGATTTGGGCGGATCGCGCGCGCTGATCATGATCAAGAAAGTGCGCGCTACCACCAAACATTATCCGCGCCGCACGGGTGTGGCTTCAAAGAGGCCGCTGTAATTAGAGCCCGATGTGTTCCCGGTCCGCGACAGTCTTAATACCCGCCATTTCCCTTTCGTAAATTATCTGCTGATTGCGATCAACCTCGCGGTTTTTTTCTACGAAACCCAACTGGCAGCCGCAGGTCAGCTTGAATCGTTCCTTCACGCGCATGCGCTGATTCCGGTTCGTTTTTTTTCGGATCCGCTGTTGCACGTCCCTGACATTTTCACCGCGATGTTTTTGCACGGAGGATGGGCGCATGTGATCGGCAACATTTGGTTCCTTCATGTGTTCGGCGATAACGTCGAGGACAATATGGGGCCACTGCGGTATCTTTTTTATTATCTGATCATGGGCGTCGGCGCCGCGGCGGCGCAGCTGGCGGCAAGCCCAACCAGCGTGTTGCCGATGGTCGGCGCCTCTGGCGCCATTGCCGGTGTGTTGGGCGGATACTTCGTGCTATACCCTCGGGCGAAGGTGTTAACTTTTTTTGTGTTTATTATTTTCGTCCGGTTCATTGAGATCCCGGCGTTTTTCTATTTGGGAATTTGGTTTCTTATGCAGACCGCCAACGGTATCGGCTCCATTTCGGCTGCTGCCACCCGCGGCGACACCGGCGGCGTCGCCTGGTGGGCCCACGCCGGCGGATTTGCGGCCGGATTCATGTTCATTCCATTTTTTCGTCGGAGGTAATCGCATGAACACGTTGCCACCATCAAATCATCGCCCTTGGCCGATTCCGACCTCGCCGTGGATTATGTCGCAAGCCTGGCACGATCTGTTGTTCGCTCATTGGCCGGTGTCGGTGGAAATTCTCCAACCGTTCGTTCCCGAACCTCTTCAGATTGACACTTACGAGGGACAAGCCTGGATTGCCGTTGTTCCATTTCGGATGAGCTCGGTTCGATTACGAGGAATGCCCGCGCTTCCTTGGTTGTCAGCTTTTCCTGAGATGAACGTACGAACATATGTGCGGCTTAACGGAAAGCCCGGCGTTTTCTTCTTCAGTTTGGATGCCACGAATCCGATTGCGGTCGCCGCAGCGCGAAGTTGGTTTCATTTGCCATACTTCAATGCGCGCATGTCGTTGAAAACAAACAGTGACGAAATTCTTTACAACAGTCGCCGGAAATTTTGTGGACAGCAAAAAATTGCTTTTCAAGCCACGTATCGCCCTATCGGAGATACATTTCGAGCAAAGCCAGGGTCGCTGGAGTGCTGGTTAACCGAACGTTACTGTCTGTATGCCGCAGATGCGTCTGTACACATTTATATTTCGGAGATTCATCATGCGCCGTGGCCTTTGCAATCCGCTCAATGCGCAATCGAAACCAACACAATGACCCTGCCGATTTCCGTTTCATTAACCAGCCAACCGGCATTGCTTCACTTCGCGAAAAGACAAGATGTGGTTGTTTGGAAACCTAAAAGGATTACGTGATTGAGGAATGATCCACCTACGTAATGTCTCGACATTTTTTCTTTTTTATATTGGCCTTCGATTTATATGGAACCGCGGCAACTTATCCGATTCTTGGTTGGTGCGATAAGAATGAAGTTCATATTCGAGTTTATAGCCATAATAAAACGGTAACTTATCCAGAAAAAATTCTGGCGATTGCTGCAGTTGGGTCTGGAAAAAATTCTGTTAAGGCATTGCCACGGTTCTTTGAAGCGGATTATTTTGAAATCCGCATTACTTCCGCTTCAGACGCGGGTGTCACCTCCGAGAACAGAGAAATTATTTTCCGGCCTACATCTCAGGCTCTTCCATTACAAGAAAGTCGACTTGTCATTTTTAAATCGGATCAAAAAATCTCAGCGATCAATATTCAGGGTCAGGTGTCCTACAAAGAAAAAGGCACCGCTAATTCTTGGAAATATGCATACACCGTTTCGCTGGAAGGGACTCATGACATCCTGCAACACTATGTGAACGATAAATGTGTGAATTCAATCGACTATTATGAGCATGTTGATTATGAAATGGGTGGCGAAGAAGATGTCAAAGCAACAGAGCAAGCGCTCTGCGGTCAAATACTTACGCCGGAGGCTGTCCATCCATAGCACGATCTGAATGGCTTGAAGAGTCAATGCAACCCTGTTACTCTTTGTTCATGTGGGTTGCGGCGTTATTTGCGGTATTTATCTCAGCTACCTCAATTTCATTTGCGGTCACGCCGGAGATGACACGCCTTAAGAAATACGAATCGATAATCAAACAGCTCGGTGGTTTCAATGCTCAATGGGATTTGTCTGAAGTTCCTCAAACAACTGTTTTCCCGAGCGCTTCCTCCTATAAATTGGTTCAACTTTCCACTTCGTCATTAACGTCGCCACAGGATTTGGAGGTGTTTGAAGTCAACAACGATTTGATATCCGACGGATATCGCAATCTCGTGTATGTTGATTGGAAAACCGGTCAACTGTGGATTCAACGCAATGGGGGATTGGCCGGACGAATTTATTCTTACGGACCAATCACATTGTCTTCTGAGGGGGAGATCATTTTTCCAAAGAAACCGTCGGGAGAAGGCGATGCTAAGTAATTAGCGTTCAGTCTCGACGGGTATTGGAAGTTTATTGAGCGCGAGCAAAAATAATCCGACCGTTGTGTAAGAAAAGCAAAACCAGGGTGCGGCCATCCAGTGCAGCGAAGGATGAATTCCGTTCGGCGTGATTTCATAGGCATGGATGAGTCCCACGGCGGAGAGCACCGCGCCCACAAAACACCATAGCGCTGCCGAGATAAACTTGCGGTTGATCGAATGAGCTATCGCTGCTGACAAGATGATCGAGATCAGCAAAAATCCTTGGTACAAGGATAAAACGCCATCGATATAAATCTCGCCGCGAAACTGTTCGTAAATGTCATAGAGGTTGGTGCCGGCAACGCGAAGCGTGCTTTCAATCAGGCTCAGTGCCCACGCACCCAGAGGCGGAATCAAACCAATAACAACCGCGATCAATTGGTTGCGTTCGGTTTTCGAAAAAGCCTCCGACACCATCACGACACCAATCCAAATAAGAATTCCCAACGTGGCTTCGATCGGCATGATTTTTAGCAGCGCATTGATACCGCCAAAGAAACACAGCGCTGCGATTACGATTCCATTCAACGTGGAATAGCCACTTCGGGCGCCTATTAATTTCCAGCCGGGATGACCGATGTAGATAGAGGTGGGAAAAGGGCTGCCGAGCAAACTGGCCAAAAGTGATGTCCCACCGTTGACCAGAAGCGCTGGTTTGGGCGCGTATTCATCTCCTGCGGCATGAGCGCTTTCCAAATTTTGAATCGACCCGATCACATTGAACAGCGCCACCGGAATCCCCACGGCAATATATCGCCAGCTATGAGCGTCGAACAGCATGGGAAACAAGTCTGTAAAGGCCGGCAACGGCAAATGAAACGATAGCATGAGTGGCTCTTGCGACAATTGAAATCCCGAGAATCCACAGAATTTTAGCGTCCAAGCCAAAATTCCGCCGAGCAGCATTGCTCCCACACCAACCGGGATTCGAAACGGCAGCTGTACGCGCGATGCATACAAAAACAACACCAAAAGCATTGGAACCAGCGCCACGCCCGGTGATGAAAATACCTGCAAAGAAAATCCCAATCCGATAAACGCCAAGGCCACGCCGGCCAACCCCGATAGCAACGCTGCCCGTGGGGTGTGCCTTTTGATCCACGCGCCCACAAACGCCCCAGCGGTTTCAATAATGCCGCTCATAAAACACATGACCAACCCCGCTTTCCACGCCGCATTGGCGTTGCCGGTTTCGTTGTAAACCGGACTCATAACGAGAAAAATAAATGCGAGCAGACTGACCGTGTTGATGCCAAATGGGAGAGCGGTGACATTGGTTTGGCCGGTGGCCTCCGCCAGTTTGCGCGCCTGCCAACTGTAGAACAAGTTGCCGACCAGCACCGAGGCGCCAACGGCCGGTAAGATTCTTTCCACAATCAATTCATTGGGAAATCCGCAAGCGTAACGGCACATTACCGCGATTAACATCAATTGCGTGAGGTTATCCACAAACAATCCGAAAAATCCATCGAGATCGCCATGGGAAAACCAAGCGGTCTTGTTCATTTTTTAAGCCTCTCTTTGGGCAGTTGCAAAATGTTGGACGTCAACGCAGGTACAGCCGCCGGATAATATGGGGATAATTTTTTTTCGAAAGGATTAGACGTCAGTGGAATTTTTTCGTTGTTGGAGAGGGTGTTTTCGTCGTTGTTAATAAACGCAATTGGCATTGCGGAACGCGGCTGCGCTATGTGGGGGAGGCGTGGGTTGTCGCTCCAAATTCGGTCAATGATGGCAGAGGCCACTGACAGCACCGCGCCCGAATCCACCCGGATCGCGCGCGCCAACACCTCCGTGGTTTTGTCCGATAAATCCGATAGGACGCCAGTGACAATCACCTCGGCTCCTAAAAATTGGCTGACGTTGCGCGTTCGGGACCCATCAAACCGGTTTGCCATAATTTTTGTTCTTCGAGAATTTTGTCGAGAAGGCGACGCTCCATCACGGTGGCGCCATCTTGGACCAAATAAGTAATCAGTCGTTCCGACACCAAATGCGAACCGGTACTCAAACGCTCGCGAGAATAGGGGAATGGCAATACCACAAGCGGCGGCGAAGATGCGGCTTTTAAATCTTTTGTTATTTTTTTGGAAATCATGCGCAACGGATCGGCAGCGGAAGCGCTCGATATAAGGAGTCCACAAACAACAAAGAGTGTGGTTCGTTTTTTCATTAATACAGTCGCCGCCGTTCGTCCCAGCTTCGAGTGATGACACAGCGACTGGCCGCGATAATCTTGCCGCTGTTGGCCACCAAAGCGCGGACGTTCACTTCGCTGATTTCTTCAGGGAGATTGATAATGGTTCCGGTTACAATCACATCCGCTTTTAAGACGTTGCCGATAAGTTTGGCTTGCTGCGGCTCGAGCACGCCATTTTGCGAAAGATGTAGTTCCGTTAAGGCCTGCTTCAGTTGCGCGCGTTCAATGACGGAAATTTTAGGTTCGGCTTTTAGCAGCTGCGCCAGTTGTTCGGATATTTGTTCGGGCCCATCGCTGCTGTGCCCATCGTGCTGAGGAATCGATAACACCGCAACATTGCAAGCTCCGTATTTGTGCAATCCAATCGCCAGTTCATCCGCCATTTTTTGCAGCGGATTTATATTCGCTCCGATTGCGCTTATTGAAAACAAAAAGACGCTGAGAAATGGCAATGCTTTCATGCCACTATCTTGTGCTGAAACGAGGCAGTAAGCCAGACATTAAAAAATTAATTCAGATGCCGAATAGATACGAGTGTGTCCGAAATGGGTTGCATTCTGGGTTTTTATGCCCGACATTTAAATGTCGGGTTTCCCCGACCTATTGTAAAGCCAAAAATAAGAACACTTAATGCTCAAACGCAGACCTCGAAACTTACGAGCAATTGTCGGGTCAAAATAAGGGAGCAAAAGGTTGGGGGAAGTAACCTCGAATAACTGTTATACGGCTAATTGAACATGAGTCAATTCATTCTATTGAATGGTCGATTACCTGGAGAACTTCTTCAAGGTTTTTCTCTAATTGACTCTGGTTCTGTTCATTTTCAAAATTATCTTGTTCGCGCAGTCCATGAACTCTTTCCAAATGTGAGTCGTGACGGTGTCTACTTGCTTGTCGGACAAGAGAAAAATGTATCAGAAGAAGTGGTAACTGACGCTCAGAATAATCTGTTGTGTGGTCAGTCATTTTCGGAAACGCGACTGGGAAAAATTCTTGATTCAATTTTGAAGAATAATTTTTCCATGGCATTCTTTTTTGGTAGTTGGGAAGAGTTGCCGATTTTCATAGACGGCAAGTTATTTAAAGATCATATTGCTAAACAATTACCAACGGGCTGGCCAGAAGTTAATGGACTGTATCGTGCTCCAACACAAGATGCCGTATAACAAAGCGCGAGACCGTGGAAAAAGTCCAACTGAAATAAGGCACTCGAGTGACCCAAGCAAATAGGATCTAATTTTTTCTGATGGCGGCGGTTAACTTACCGCCGCAACCAACCTCTAACTCCGAGAATCTGTATCGCTCGCTTTAAGTTGTAGCTGAAAACCGTCAAAGCCATCTCCGCTCGCACATTCGGTAATCCCTTCATCAAGAAATATCTCTGATCCTGGTTCGACTACGCTCACCATCCTGAGCGAAAGTCGAAGGACACCATCGTTTCATGGTGCCGAACGGATGTTCGACCAATTCACGCCGCGCTTTTATGATATCCGGCCACTTTCTCACGCGCTCGCGTATGCGATCGAGCACGTCTTCGTGAATCCAGCGCGTGATGCGTCGCTCTTTACCACGGGTGCATTTCGATTTTCAGTGGACACCGTCGACAGGCGGAAGTGACATAGTAACGGGTAAGCCGGCCGTCTTCGTTGATCGTCGAGCGATAATGCAATTCTTGTTTCGCGGGACAAACGTAGACATCTTGCTCGGGAACATACGTGAACGCATCTTTCGGAAACAATCCTAACTTGCGGTTGGCGGAGGTGTTGGGTTTCTCGGTGTAAACCAGGATGTTCTCGTCTTCACATTGTTTGACCTGCTCGCCGTTGTAGTAGCCCATGTCAGCGACGACGTTCAGTGAATCCACCTGCAGTGTCTCTTTGGCTTTCGAAGCCATCGCGTAAAGTTCGTTCTGATCGGTGGCATGATTGGTGACCTCATGCTCGACGATCATGTGATGCTTGGAATCGACAACAGATTGAACGTTGTATCCGACGTCGCAGCCTTTACGAAACACCATCGAACGAGAATCCGTGTCCGTTAACGAACGTTGCATCTCGCCGGTGTCTTCCATATCGATCTTCAGCGCGTCGTAGTCGGTTCGACGTTGCTTGAGATGTTCTATTTTTCTTCTGCAACTCTTCGGCGGTGAGATCTTTGGTGCCGCCGTCCTCTTGATCGTGGTCGTCCATGTCGTTGAGATAACGTTCGATGCGTTGGTCGAGCTCAACGATTTTCTTCTTGAGCATGCGCAGCGTGACGTTCTTATCAGAGGAATTCACCGCCTTGAACTTGCTGCCATCAATGGCGACGAGTTCGCCGGAAAACAAGTTCAACTCTTTGCACACCAGCGTGAACTCCCGGCACAATCGAACCAAGGCGTCTCGGTTGTCGCGACGAAAGGACGCGATGGTCTTAAAGTCGGGCGGGAGCTTCTTCATCAGCCACATCAACTCGACGTTGCGTTTGGATTCCGATTCCAGCTTGCGACTGGAACGAATCTTGTAGAGGTAGCCATAGAGATAAAGCTTCAGCAGATCGGCGGGATGATAAGGTGGGCGCCCTGTCTGCGAGAGGATCGCCGATTGAAACCCCAATTCGACCAAACGCAAATTCTCGACGAATGCTTCGAGAAAGCGGACTGGATTATCAGCGGCGACATAATCTTCGATGGCTTCGGGAAATAACACCAACTGTTCTCGACTGAGCCCTTGAATGTGAGTCATAAAACCCTCTATATATTAGGATCAATGACGGTGGACTCAAGAAATCATTTTTTCAGCAGCTTGTCATCGAGCGAGTTTTCACACAGTCTCGCGCTGCCGGTGACGGCACCAAGCGCTTATGTTTATTCGCAAGTGTGTACTGCGGTTTGGTGCCGAACCTGAGCTTTGGACGTTAGAGTTTAACCATGACAAATAAAATCTTGCTTCTCGCAGAACATTCTCCACGCCATTTCGCAGGAGCATGGTTCGCGATTGTGAGATGTGTTTGGGCGATATATTGGGTTGGTCAACCAACGATTAAAGGTTTTATATCACCATTGCCATATAATGTTTCATCTGCAGTTCTATCTGTTCTCGCTGCATATTTGATTGGTTATTGGCTGGGGACTTCCATTCTTGATCGGGTTCAAAACAAATCTAATCTTAGTGCAGCTTTACGAGGAGCTCTCGTCAATTTATTGACAACCGTGATCTATCTTCCTGTAGCTGTGGCGTATGTATCTTATATCGATGGCCGCATGAACGAATATGGCGGAGATCTTCTCATGTCCTCTATCTTTAGCTTGGCTGGCATTCCAATTCATACGGTCATAGGCGTTTTAGCCGGTATATCTTTATATCAATTGGTAGCTCGTAAAATTATTTTAGAAAAAGGTTATGGCGCCTAACAAAGCGCGAGACCGTGGAAAAAGTCCAACCGAAATAAGGCACTCGAGTGACCCAAGCAAATAGGATCTAATTTTTTCTGATGGCGGCGGTTAACTTACCGCCGCAACCAACCTCTAACTCCGAGAATCTGTATCGCTCGCTTTAAGTTGTAGCTGAAAACCGTCAAAGCCATCTCCGCTCGCACATTCGGTAATCCCTTCATCAAGAAATATCTCTGATCCTGGTTCGACTACGCTCACCATCCTGAGCGAAAGTCGAAGGACACCATCGCTTCATTGTTCCGAAGGGATGTTCGACCAATTCCCGTCGCACTTTCATGATACCCGGCCACTTTCTCACGCGCTCGCGCATGCGATCGAGCACATCTTCGTGAATCCAACGCGTGATACGTCGCTCTTTACCACGCGTGCATTTCGATTTCAGTGGACACCGCCGACAAGTGGAAGTGACATAGTAACGGGTAAGCCGGCCGTCTTCGTTGATCGTTGAGCGGTAACGCAATTCCTGTTTCGCGGGACAAAGGTAGACATCTTGCTCGGGAACATATGTGAATGCATCTTTCGGAAACAATCCTAACTTGCGGTTGGCGGAGGTGTTGGGTTTCTCGGTGTAAACCAGGATGTTCTCGTCTTCACATTGTTTGACCTGCTCGCCGTTGTAGTAGCCCATGTCAGCGACGACGTTCAGTGAATCCACCTGCAGTGTCTCTTTGGCTTTCGAAGCCATCGCGTAAAGTTCGTTCTGATCGGTGGCATGATTGGTGACCTCATGCTCGACGATCATGTGATGCTTGGAATCGACAACAGATTGAACGTTGTATCCGACGTCGCAGCCTTTACGAAACACCATCGAACGAGAATCCGTGTCCGTTAACGAACGTTGCATCTCGCCGTTGTCTTCCATATCGATCTTCAGCGCGTCGTAGTCGCTTCGACGTTGCTTGAGATGTTCTATTTTTCTTCTGCAACTCTTGGGCCTCAACGCGATTGCACTCAAAAATACCCCTCATTTCGCAACTGCCTCTAAAAACCTTCATGGAATTTTAACTTCTTCTTTAGGGAATCTACTTACATTAAAGTGAAGCTCTGGGTTAGGTGAATCAATTAAGGTGGTCTAATATGAAGATAGAGAAAAACCTGATGCTTGTTTTGGGAATGTTAGCCTTGTTATCTCAGGGGTGCAAAAAACATGAATCAAATAACAAGGACACAGCGCCTGCCAGCTTTTTTCCATCAGGTGAGATCGTAAATATGACGGGATCTTTTGATGGATCTTTTCGTGGGACTACCCATATTCTTGTGACTAATATGGCGCTTACGTTGGTTCAAAATGGTGTGAACCTAAGTGGAACTTTTTTGCTCGCTCCATCGAATACCGGAACCATATCCGGTGCGATAAATCAGGACACAATGAAACTGACACTCACTCAGACCAATCCTTGCGCGGGAACGTATCAGGTCGTCGCTCCTGCTGATGAGTTTTCAATCATAGGAACGTTGGTTGGTTCTGATTGTGCATTTACCGAGAATGGCACATTCAATGTGGCCAGGAAATCATAGTAAGATTGAAGAAGTTATTTTATGAATCAAGGACTGCACAATATAAAAGTGCGAGTCGTTTTTTTCTCTTCGTTTTTGATGTTGGTTACTGCGCTAAGCGGATGTCATTCCAAACTGGATCCTTTCCGTGATAATCACGACGGACCAGGCCAGGGTGTAAACGATGGGGTCGTTCAAACCGTCGGAATCGCTGCAGCGGAGCCCATATTAACCGACCCGACACAACGTCGTGCTACATCACGCAACGAGGCTATTATCGTAGCTGACTACGAGATGATAGAGGTGCTGAAAGGCCTTCACTATTCTGACGGTTCAAAGGTAGAAAACCGGATGAACGCCGATCCTGCGTTCTTAGCATCGATCTACAATCTGGTGGATTCATCGACAGTCACAAAGACCGAATTTACGAACGATGATGGCGCACTCGTAACGATTCAACTTTTGCATAGTCAGATTCGAACCGTCGTTGGTAACGTTACGGACTTGAAAGTGATAAACGCCATATAAATCACTTTGGAGTCATAGGTGAACCAGACGATTTTCGCAAGGCTTTCGATCGGTAATGCCGGATCTTCTGACGGAATCCGGCGTCAGGACAAATTTCCAGCGCGCGGTCCCATTCCTGAATGGCCTCGGAATATTTTTTCTGGCGGTAATAAACTTGGCCGACGTTCCAATAGGTCTTCGCGTCCAGACGGTGGGGAACATTCGGCGATTTAGCCTGAGACTCTTTGTCGACGGTAACCGTCTGTGCTTCGGCGACCGTCGTTACTACGCGCGGCGTCACGAATACCAGCAACTCGGTTTTCTCGTTGGTGTGCGATGAGCGTTTGAAAAATGCACCGATCAGCGGAAGGTCGCCAAGCAACGGAATTTTGCTGTCGCTGACCGAGCGGTCGTCCTTCATTAAGCCGCCGATTACCACAGTTTGACCGTCTTTGATCAACACGGAGGTTTGCGCTTCACGGGTAGCGAGAATGGGCGCGTTCAGCTCTGGGTTGTACCCAAGGATTTTCTTGATGAGCGGATGAACTTTCATAAGAATGTCGCGATCGGAATTAATGCGCGGCGTGACTTCCAGTTCAATCGCAACGGGTTTGTAGTCGAAGCTGCGAATGGTTTCGCCGCCTTGGATGTTGCGCGTTTGGGTCAGCACCGGAACTTCTTCTCCAACGCGAATAGAAGCGGTTTGATTGTTCAATGTCATGATGTGCGGCGTCGATAAAATATTCACTGTTTTGTTGGTGGCCAGCGCCATCAGCATCGCGGAGAGCCGCGCGTCGTCGCGAAGAATCGAATATTTAAAACCTTCGGTAATGATCGAGCCTAAGGAGAAACTTTGTCCCGTCTCAACCTTAAAGCTGTGGTCGCTTCCATGCAGCACATCGTTGTAGCCCCATTCAATACCGAGCTTGGTTTCATCGGTCAATGACACTTCCATGATCAGAGCCTCGATCAACACTTGCGGCGTGCGCACGTCCAGCTTTTCGATGGTCCGGACCAACCGCCGCACGTTCGGTGCCAGATCCGTCACAATCAACGCGTTGGTGCGTTCATCGACAATCATGGTGCCGTCTTTGGAGAGCAACGGCTGGAGTTGCTGTTTCAATTCCAGGTTTGAAGCGAATTTGATTGGGATCATGTGCGTGATCATTTGATCGCCGTCCCCAACCGAATTTTCATTCTCACCGTAGCTCAAATTCATGCTTGCTTGCGCGGCTTCGGCTTGGGTCAAGATGCGAATAATATTGCCGGGCCCTGTAGACATTGCGAATCCTTTGAGGTTTAACACCGCTTGCAGAATTTTCAATGCTTCGGGCAGCGGCACTCGTCCTGGCGCTACCACCGTAACAAAGCCGCGCACCGCGTCGCTTTTCAAAAAAATTTGTCCAGTGGCTTCACTAAAAAATTTCAACACGAGATCCAAATCGGTGTTCTGAAAGTTGAGAGTCAAATCCTGCGGTGGAGAAATCGGCGGATCTGCTTTGAGATGCGACGCTGTAATAAAGAAGATAAATACCAACACGCCGGAAATCCTCACGCGTCGCCCCGGCACGCTTTTTGGCCGGGCTCTGGGCGTATCGATCATGGTTGTAACCCAATGGGGGCGCTGTTGATGCGAAACAACAGCTGAAATTTTCCTTCATAGTCGAGCTGCATTTCGCCTTTTTGTTCATCAATGCGAATGACGCGAGCATCTCCGATCAAATCTTGTTGATGGACCATAAGGGCCGCTCCGCCGGCGGATTTTTGGCTCACAAAAGCGATGGGGTCATGGCCCGAACTCCCAATGCCGGTCAAGGTGTAGTTCTCAATGAGCTCGCGGCGTTTCGCGTTCAAACGCTCCTCGGCCTCTCGGTTTTTTTGGTCGGTTTGTGCGCGTTCTTCGCTTTTGCGTTGCTGTTCTTCCATTCGTTTTGCCTGTGCCAGCGCGAGATCCGTAATGCTCACAGCGCGCTCTCGCCATAGCGGAATGAAGACATCACGTTTCAGTCGCGATACTGCGACGTCGACATCGTCCACAGCGGGCGAGGGTTTACTGGGCGAAAACAGCAGCGAGCAGCGAACCGACGTCGAAGTAGCGGTGGCACCCATGACGTGGATTCGCAAGCAAGCGCCCAGTCCACGTATGCGCTCGAGAATGCTCAAGAGCTTGAGCAGACTCGCTTGGGTGCCTTCGGATTCGATCTGCAATTGCGGCCCGTCCGGCGAATCGACAGAACCAATCGAAAGCAGCCGATGCACGCCCGCTTGGTTGGCGGCAAGGTTGACTGTGTTTTCAATTCCGTTGGGGACACGTAAATCTTTTGGCTGCAATAGTGACTGGATTGCGGCGTCATGCGGGCCCGACATCGCCGCGCGAACACTGGCGCGGCTGTTGTTCCACAGAATCAGTCGGGCGCCGGCAAACACCGCTCCTCCTAGCAAAACGCCCAGTGGCCAGAATTTTTTCATAAAGGCACCACGAACGAAAAATCAACCACCGATCGTCCGTCCACCTCGATCAAGGCCAGCTTTTGATCGGCGATTTTTTTGAATTCAGTTCCCGCCAGCAACGCCGTAGTGAATTTCGTCACCACTGTATAGTCACCGGCACGACCATGCAGAGTTAATTGACATTGCTGGTTATCGACGGATAAATCGCTTAAATAGCAACGCGCCGGCAAGCGTTCGAGTAGGGCGACGAATTTTTTCACTGAGAAATAACCGGTGTTTTGGGATGGCGTGTGCGCCCCTGTTGTAATGGAGGAGCGCGATCGACGTTCCCTATTTTCGATCAATACACGGTTGTTGTTTGTGAGTGATCCCAACCACAAACCAACGCTCGCCAATACCACCGATGCTCCGGCAACGACATTAATGTGACGCGTTGCGACGATGACGATGCTCTGTACCCAGTTGTTGTCGAGGCGAAAAAACCACGGACCATTGCCTTTGGAAAATGCAGCTATCAATTCGGATGTTTCCACCGAAGTAGTAGTGATGCCAACAACATTGAATCCCATCGAGTGAAAAGCCTGGACGAACTCACGTTGCGAAGATCGTGTGATCGCGCACAGTGATTGCGGCGGTGTGCCCTTCGTCAACCAGATCATTTGATCCAATGGAAATGGAAACCAATGTTCTGCGAGATCAGTAAGTGGACTTGTCCGCTCATTTCCCAGTAACGTGTGTTCGAAATAACAATGGCGCGGCAATGATACGATGACGTCATGACCTTGCAGTTGGTGTCTTAGGGTCAGCGCTTTAAAAGCATGAGCGAGAGTCGGGATGTCCACTGTATAAATGGAAGCGTGATCTTTTGCCCACGGTTCGCTTAGCATCCGCTTCGATAGAATAGCGCCGGATACGATCACGGCCTCGATAGCGTGCAAGCCGTTTAAATCCCATTGGAACACAACCAGCGATTTTCGTTTTTTCATGGCTCCGCCCAGTAATCGATGGCCCATTCCGTGGACGTCTTTTTCCAGCCGACATCCACGCGCTTATCGAAGTGACCCACTGTCGCTGTGCAACGAAGCACGATCCCAGATACGGCGTCAGCGACACGGGTTAGTTGCACTGAACCGCTTTCGAATCGATCGGTTTTTTCCAGAAATTGAAATTGCGTTTCGTGCGCCAACATCGCTGAGGCCGCGACCAAAAGGCGCGACTGCACCTCCGCCAGCTGCGACACACTGCGGCTTCTTTGCCAGCGCGCGATGCGCAGGCCCGCCAATCCCAGCGCGCTCACCGCCATCAATAGCCATAGAACAGCCAAACCCACGACACCGCGGTCAGTTCGCATGAAACGTTTTTCTCAAAACCGCGGTCATGACCGGCACGATCCATTGTTGCGGAGCGTTGCTTGAGTCGATAACCATCGTCACTTTCACAAACAACGGCAGTCCCCGGATTCCCTTCATGGGCTGTAGTGTTTCGCGGTTCCAATTCCACTGATCGCTCCAGCTCGCCCCGTCAAAATATTGGATCTGCAACGACCGAACACCGCTCAGCAGGTGTCGGATAACACCGCCCTCCATAGGAACTCCATCGGCGGTTTGTTGCCAGCGCCGACACAAATCCAATTGGCCCGGCGACGTTCCCACATCGAGAAAATAGCCGACTTCCCAGAGGGGGTTCTGATTGGTCTCGGAATCGGCGGCGCGGCGGGTGAAATCCACGCGGTTGTTTTTGGGTCCGGACGAAGGCGTGCCAACGAAATATGTTTCCGATTTATCGTTGGAAAGATACGCCGAGCGGATGTCGCGTGACAACAGCGCAATCGCCACAGCCGTTTCGTCTTGTGTTAATACGTCGCTAGACCACCGCTGCAGCCGCCACAGCCCTGATCGCAAAATGTCGTAGGTGGCGATTGTAAGAAGACCGAGCACCGACAATGCCATCAACACCTCCAGCAATGTGAAGCCGTTAGCGCGCCGGTTGAAAACTTTCAATCGAAGATTCATAGACCTTTTCCGTTTGTGGGGTGCGGATCATTAATTTTTTTCGGACCAGCGATGTTGAGAATGCAGTGGCGGTGATATCGACGGTCCATGTCTCGTTGCAAGACATGGATGGCATGCTTATGCCACCCAGCGATAACCAGGCTTGTTCCTCCAAGCATTGGGCCATTTGCCGAAGCGAACGGCTGCGTTCGATCCACTGCCGCGCTATCCATGACGATTCGACGAATGTGGCGATGCCGAGACCCAACAGGGTGAGCGCGATTAACGCTTCCAACAGTAAGTAACCGCGTGTTTTTTTCATTGCTGCAGGGGGCTCAGTAAAACACGACCGGTTTCGTCCAGCTGCACTGAGATAGAGTCGGTGCGATTAAAACCAAACGTCACGTTGAGTGGATGAGCGGTTCCGTCGGGAAGAAGCCAGGCTTCCGTGGCCGAGCAATGAATATCTGCGCCGATTGGAATGCGGATGTGTTCGGAGGCGCCCTTCAACACCGCCTGTTCGCGCGCCGCTTGCAATTGCTCGGCGAACGACCTCGCTTCCGCGCGCGTTTGCATGGAGCGGCTCAACGACTGCAACGACGGCCAACACAAACCCGCCATGAGGCCGATCACGCCAATCGCAAAACATAATTCAATAAGCGTGAACCCACGACTTTTACCAATTGCCGATGTCATCGCTTCCTCCTTCGCGCTGGTCGGGTCCAAGCGACAGCAGATCAAAATCTTTGTTGTGCGAGCCGGGCGAACGGTACACGTACGGATTGCTCCATGGGTCCGTGGGCACGGTCTTCTTTAAATAAGGACCTTTCCAATTAGCAGCGGTCGGCGGCGCTTCGCGCAGCGCCTCAAGGCCGTCCTGTGAGTTTGGATAGTGGCCGCAATCAAATTCGTAGGCATCCAGCGCCATCGACAAATTTTCAATTTGAAGCCGCGCCGCTTGCACGCGTGCTTCTTTGCTGCGACCGGTCAATCGTGGAATCACAATCGACACCAAAATTCCAAGGATCGCGATGACAAGCATGATTTCGGCTAGAGTGAATCCCCCTTCGCTGTCGTGTAGCGTAGGGGGATTCATCGGAGTGTGGCGCTCATCTGAAATATGGGAAGAAGCATAGCGATGGCGACGAATCCTACCAGTAGCCCCATCATGACGATGAGCGTTGGTTCGAGCAGAGAGAGGAAGAGTTTCCATCGCAGCTCGGATTCGCGTTTGTACGTGTGGGCGATGCGCTCGAGACTTTCTTCAAGGCTCGCTGCTTCTTCACCCGCACCAACCAATTCGTAAATCAGTTGCGGGAACAGCGGTGAGGTTCGCAGCGCGCGCGACAGCGACATTCCGTCTTGAACGTGCATTTTCACGCGTTGCAACGGAGCGGCGAACAACGTGTTGTCCATCGCGTGTTGTGACAACATAAGCGCTTCCATGACAGTGAAACCGTTGCGCAGCAACGCCGCCATCGAATGTGACCAGCGCTCCAGCGAAATTCCACGCAGCGCTTCCGATAACAGCGGCACGTTCATAATCCACATCAGCAATCGCGTCTTCAGCTTCGCGCGCGACGGTCGTAGCCATAGCATCGTGACGATCAATGGAAGAATGACAAGCCAACCATACGACACAAACAGTTTCGATGCGGCAATGAGCGCCTGCGTGGGCCAGGGCAATTGCTGGCCCAACTCCAAAAATAAAAATGAAAACCGCGGAACCACAAAAAAAGTGAGGAAGCAACATACGCCGATCGACAGACCAATCAGAATGAGAGGATAAGCCAGCGCAGTTTGAATGCGTTGCCGGCGTTCCAAATCATTTTCCAGCATAAGAGCCAATTGATCCAAAACGCGATCCAATTGTCCGGTGGATTCACCAGACTTTACGAGCCCAATGAACACCGGCCCAAAGAAGCCTTCTCGCGCAGCCAACGCCTGCGAAAAACTTCGACCGTTCTCCACATCACGGCGCAGCGCGCTCAGAATATTTTTGATTTCTGGATGTCGCGTTTGACGTCGGATAATTTCCAGGCTACGTGTTAACGGCAGGCCACCGTGTGCCAAGTCTGCCAGCTGGCGCGTCAACAGCACGAGTTCCAGAAGTTTTGTGGCGACTCGCATTAAACAGATTCCGCCACGCGTCGAACTTCATCTTCGCAGGTGAGGCCGGCGCCCGCCTTGTTCTGACCATCGTCGTAAAGCGTTCGTAGCCCATTTGCCAATGCGCGTTCTCGTAGCACCGACATTGATGCGCGTTGGTGAATGAGCTCACGCAGTTTGCTGTCGATGATTAGCAACTCGAAAATTCCGGTTCGTCCACGAAAGCCAGTGTTGCGGCATTCCATACAGGCAATTTTCTCGTCGGTGTTGTTGCAATGTCGACAAATTAAACGGATTAAGCGTTGCGACAGTACGGCGCTGATGGACGAGGCGACGAGATAAGGTTCCATTCCCATGTCGAGAAGCCGAGTGAGAGCGCCGAGCGCGTCGTTGGTGTGAAGCGTGCTGAAAACAAAATGCCCGGTCAGAGAGGAACGGATCGCGATCTCAGCGGTTTCCATGTCGCGAATTTCACCGACCATGATTACATCCGGATCTTGGCGCAACACCGAGCGCAAGCCGTGCGCGAAGGTCAGACCGATCTTCGCATGCGTCTGAATTTGGTTAATGCCACGCAACCGATACTCCACCGGATCTTCGATGGTGACTATTTTCTTTTCAGGCGTGTTGATCCGAGATAGACACGCGTACAGCGTGGTGGTTTTACCGTGTCCGGTGGGACCGGTCACGAGCAGGATGCCGTTGGGTTTGCGGATAATTTGTTCGATCTGCTGAAGACACTCGTCGTTCATGCCCAAATCTTCGAGTCCCAAGACGACACGATGGCGTGGTAGCAATCGCAAATCAATACTCTCGCCATGGATCGTTGGAATAGTGGAAACGCGAACGTCGAGCGGGTCCGATCCAGCATTAAAACGAAACCGGCCATCTTGAGGCAACCGTTTCTCCGCGATGTTCATCTGCGACATGACCTTGATGCGCGACGACAACACGGGTTGAAACCGCGCCAGCGTGGTCGGAACCCGAATCGGATGAAGCAATCCATCGATCCGAAAACGAACCATCAATTCGTCTTCGTATGGCTCAATATGGATGTCGGTCGCGCCATCACGGTGCGCGCGGCAAACCAAATCGTTAACAAAACGCACCATTGCACCGTCGCTGGTTTTCTCGTCGGAAAGAACGCTGTCCGCCGCGGCGGTGTCATCGAGTTCATCGACGGCTTCGGCGCCGAGGCCAAGATGTTCGTGCAAATGCTGTTCAAATTCTTCTGGCGTGCACCCCACCGCAATAACATCCTCATGGAGCAATCCACGACAATTGCTCAGCATCTCCGCGTTGTCAGGATCGGGCGTGAGCAAACAAATTTGGCCCTCGTCGGTGCGCTCCATCGGCAATACTCGCCAGCGCGTCACAACGCGCGGCGACATTTTTGTAAGAATTGATTTATCGACGGAAACGGGTATGGTGTGCATGGCGATCATCTTTAAATACATCGCGATCACGCACAAGATGGCGAGGCCAAGATTTACAAAGGTTTTACCTTAGAGATTAAATAAAGTGGCGCGTATAAATGAGCGATAAATCTAACCATCCATCAGTCAATTTGAACAATAGTCCCTGTAATATTTGTGGCTCCCAGGCTGTCGATTTGATTCGCGCGCATGGTGCTGGCGAACTTCGTTACGATGTTGTGCGCTGTCAGCAATGTTCGCTGTTGTTTGTTAGTCCGATGCCGGCGCCGTCGACCGTGTTGGAACAATATTCAGAAAATTATTTTTTGTCTTCCACTCCTTTGGAAGGGGGATACGAAAATTATTCGGAAGACGAGCCAAGCATTAAGAAAACATTTCTGCATCGTTTCAATAATTTTCCGGCGATGTTGAGATCGAAACCGGGTTCCGTTTTGGATATCGGATGCGCGACCGGTTTGTTCCTGGATCTCATGCGGGATAAAAAATGGCAAACCACAGGCGTCGATGTTTCTTCGTACGCGGCCGATATCGCTCGTTCCAAAGGCCACGCAATTGTTAATAAAGAACTTATTTCCGCAAAATTGCCGGCCGAATCGTTTGATTTGATTGTGCTTTGGGATGTCATTGAGCATTTCGTTGATCCTTGCAGTGTGCTCATCGAATGCCGGCGATTGTTAAAACCAAGCGGTTTCTTGATGATGACGACACCCGACGCCGGAGCGTGGTTCGCAAAAATAACCGGTCGTTATTGGTTGGGATTTCGTTGCGCCGGGGAGCATATTTATTTTTTTGATCGTTCTACGATGACAAAACTGCTCCAGAACGCAGGCTTTAAAGCGGAAAAATTTACCGCCGTCGGGAAATGGTTGCGCATTGACCGGTTGATGACACGCGCCTATTATTACACGCGACTCTTCCGTCCGTTCTCTTTCTTCATTAAATGGTTGCCCCGGAAAATGGATGTCTACGTCAATTCCGCCGATACGATGTGGGTGGTGGCGTCCAAGGATACAGGAAGTATCTTGCATTGAGCGAAAGATCGCGGTCTCTGTTGTGGGTTTTGACCGTTGCCCTCGCCGTTCTTATTCCGTTCGTGGGAAAACCTTTCCATCTCGACGATCCGTTCTGGATCTGGACCGCGCAGCAAATCCAAAAACATCCGTTGGATTTTTATGGCTATCAAGTGAACTGGTTTGGAAGTTTGGATTGGATCTATAAAATAACCAAAACTCCGCCGTTGTTTTCGTATTTGCTCGCTTTATGGGGGTACGGATTCGGATTGACCGAACTTTCCTGTCACATTTTCATGTTGCTGGTCGGATTGGCTGCCGTGTACGGAATGTTCCGTATGGCGGAAGAAATGTCGTGCAGCCCGTTCTTGGCCACAACGATATCGATCACCTGTCCGTTGTTTGTGATGTCGTCAACCGTCGTGATGTGCGATCTGCTCATGCTGATGTTTTGGATCTGGTCATTGGTATGGTGGTATCGGGCGCTCGCGGTACGATCCGCTTTATTCTTTTTGGTGTCATCGCTGTTGTCCGCTGCGTGTGTGCTGACAAAATACAACGGCGTGCTGCTTTTGCCTCTGCTTTTTTTGGCGGCGGTGTTCCAGCAAAAAAAATTAACGCGTTCCTTGTTTTATCTAGCGATTCCGGCCTTTTTTTTGCTGCTTTATAATTGGTTTAGCGCGCGTCTCTATCACGAAAGTCTTTTGAAAGAAGTGTTTTTTTATTTGTTTAACAAAAAGACCCACACGCCATTTTTATTCTTGCAGCCGTGCGCGACGGCGTTCGCATTTGTTGGCGGCGGCGTGTTCGGCGGGTGGCCCTTTTCTTTGTTGTTAGTGAAAAAACGCGAATTGCTCATCATCGCGTTGATGAGTGCTGGATTGCTTTGGTCAATTTCATCGACAGCGATAAATTTGATTTGGGCCGTGCAATGCGCAATATGGATTTTTGGCGGAATCATTATTTTGTGGTTGACCGTGCGAGAAGGGTTGGAACGAGCCGACTCAACAAATATCGTGCTGGGAACCTGGCTGTTGATAACGTTCTTTTTCGCGGTTTTTTTTAATTGGTCCATCAATGGACGAGGAATGATCACATTGCTTCCAGCCGTGGGATTGATGATTGCGCGCGCGCGACCAGAATGGGGACAGATGCCAAGAGCGCGCATTCTGTTTTGGGCGTCGCCCGCCTTGCTGTGCTCATGGCTGGTCGGTTACGCGGATTTTTCAATGGCTTCTGTCGCAAAAAGTGCTGCAGATACATTAACCTCCGAATTCAATCGCCAAAATCCAGCGCGTCGAACTCTTTGGTTTGAAGGGCATTGGGGATTTCAGTATTACATGGAGAAAAATGGCGCCAAAGCAATTGACTTCTATGAGTCTCCCGTTAAAGCCGATGATGTTTTGGTTGTTCCGATTAATAATGCCGATCTCCAAGCGCCACCGGCAGACGTTTCTTTATTGCGAAAATTGGAATTTCCCATCGCTGTTCCGATTACCGTCATGAATCGAACAACACAAGCGGGGTATTACGCTCACAGCTGGGGAAGCCTTCCGTTCGTGTTCGGTTTGCGGGGTGTCGAATCTATCTATGTGTTTTCTTTCCTTAATGCGCGGAGGGGTTTGGTTGATCGGGAGCGCCATAAATAAGGAAATGGCTGGGCTTTCCGTCATCGGCGAACACGCGCGGCCAACCTAGGAACGAGATTGGGCCGTGCTCATCTTTTGGTCCGTATTTTTCTTTAAACGAATCATGGCCCATTCGAATCGTGTCCACCAACGCCAGTCGCAGATTATTTTTTTCGATAAAAAGCCGCAGCCAATCCTCGCGAATTTGATACGGAACCGGTCTGCGTCGATCAGCGCAGCAATGCCATTCTGAATAGGGACTCCAGGTGTCGATAGCGTAGTCGCTTCGCGGCGCGTTGCGTTCAATCCAATCCGTGGTTTGTTGCCAGTAAGCGGGTACCTTATAGAGAGAGAGGGGGGAATGTTGAAAAATGTCCCGCCTTGCCAGGATCATGCCTATCATCGCCCCAACCAACAGAAGGCCGGCCAGAGATTTGGATGTCCGAAACCAGGGCCCCGCTTCCATGGATGCGTAAAGCATAAGTATCAGAGCGATCGGAAATATGTAGCGGATTGTTTGTTCAACAAAAAACGAAAATGGCACGAAAATAATAATTATGCCAGACAGCATTACAATCACTTCCTGTCGAAAACCATTTTTGAAACGTCGAATCAGCGCCACCATGCTTAGCAGAGCAATCGTGCCACCGATCGCAAAGCGCCATCGGTTTTCAAACGAAACGAACGCCAGACCCTCTAACAAAACCTGAGATTGTCGAAACGCGCCGTTACCAAAACGACGGCCCGCGTCCAGTAAAGAATGGTGGGCGAAATACCACTTCATTCCGATGTCGTTCCATTGGGGCGTGAGGTTGTATAAAAAATATTCTTGCCAGTCGTTGAGCCATATCACTTTGTTGTTCAGATGATGTAGAGGGTTGTGCCACAACAAAATATTTCTCCACAGCAAAAACCCGGCGACAATAAAAAATCCGGACATTACCCACACAACGCTCGCATTAATATGTCGTTGTATTCTGATGGAATTAACAGCCACCGCGATAGCGATGATCAACAACAGATATCCGTTGGCTTTGGTCAGATACGCGAAGCCGCACAACAAACCGATCCCGAGCCAATGGCTAACGCTTTTTTCTCTTTTCGTCAGCCACCAACAAGTTAAAAAGAAGATCAACCCAAACAAAAGGTCGGCCAATATCATTTGTGATAAATGCACAGTTGCGCTTGAAAACGAGAACAAGCCGCCGCACGCCAAACTCACGTTCTGGCCGCCCAAGCGATACGCAGCTGTCATCAAAACCATGAGGATGGCCAGGCATTGCGCATAACTAAGTAATTTTGCGCGCGTGAAATCGCGCGCGGTTCCGTCCATAAACAGCGACAGAAAAATCAAATATAACGGGTGCTGGTTGTCTTCACGATTTTTACCGGTTAAATAATCATCAATACTGGCGGGGAGGCCTTGGCTGTGAATCGTACGGGCATGGTCCAGATACCACACCTCGTCATAAAACGGAAAAAGGTGTTCCATGGACGCCTGCAGCGAGCGATGGGTGAGCCATGCCGCGCAAAGCAGAAATCCAAACAGTAATGTCCATGTCTCGACTTTTTTTAAAATAGGTATTAGGTCGTTTCTCACGCCGTCCCTCACCGCCTTGAAGATTCAAGCTAGGTTTACAAAGGTTTTACCTTCGATTTACATGTATGCAACGCTGCAATAAGTAAAAGCCTGAATATATTGTTATTTGTTCAGGAGAAGAAAATGCGTGCCTATCGGTTTAATCGTTGCGTCGTTTCTTTCTGGTTGATCGTTTCAAGTTTTTCGCTATCGTACGCGATCCCGCAATCTCTCACGTACCAAGGAAGTCTCAAACAAAATGGAGTGGTCGTAAATGGAACGCAGTCCATGATCTTCAATATCACCAACGCCGACGGATCGCAATTGTATTGGACCAGCGGGCCGATGGCGGTTCCCGTGCAAGAAGGTTTGTACCGAGTTGAACTCACGCCAACAGTGAATTGGGCCACAATTGATCCCTATATCGAGACTCGCATTGCCGGGAGCGTGCTTTTGCCACGCGAGAAATTGGCGACAACACCGTACGCTGTTGTTGCGAACACCGCGTTGATGGCCAAAGATTTGGTGCGAGGTCCAGGAGGCACTTACACGTTTGGCGGAGATGTGGGCATTGGCGCCGCGCCGTTGACCAAGCTGCACGTGGAAGGAATCGCTCCTTTTGTGCGCATTAAAGACAACAGCGTGCCAGTGACCAATTCGGGACTGCAATTCTTTATGGGCTCGGCCAATCGTTTCAACATTTATTCCAATGGTCCTGAGGCCACTCTCGATATCAATTCCAATACCGCAGCCGACGGTTGGGGCGTTCGCATTCGCACCACGCCCACGGGTGGCGTTCTGACAACCGCGGTCAGTGTGAACGGCAAAGGGCAAACGCAAATAGCAGATGGAACATTGGCCGCGCCGTCTCTTACATTTTTGAGTGACCCCCACACGGGCATTTACAAACTCACCACCAATACCATCGGCTTTGTCTCCAATGGTGCGGACGTTGTGTACATGAACTATCTCCGCATGGCTCCGAACAGCGACAATGTAATTCAATTGGGCACCAACGGCTCACGATGGAAAGAAATTTGGGCCGCCAACGGCGTGATTCAAACCAGTGCTTCCTCTAACAAACGGGACATTCAGGAGATTTTGCCAACGGGGCGTGGCTTTGCGTTAAACCCCATAGCAAAAGCGGCTGCCTTCGCGTCAGCGGGTTCCATTGCGCGCCCCAACGAGTTCGCTGTTCCTCGCGGTATCTTGTTCAAGTGGGAAAAAAATCAAGGAAAGCCCAACGATAAAGATGTGCTTGGATTTATGGGAGATGACCTCCCCGAAGAAGCGCACGCTTTGCGCGAAGACGGTTCGCGCGACCCGGATAATTTTTACACCAGCTCGGTAATAGGCTTGTTGTGCGCAAAAGTGCGGGCGCAAGATGACACTATTAAGAACCTGACGGCGCGAGTGGCCGCGTTGGAGGCAAATCACTAGCTGTCCATTCGAACCACCCTTGTTGCTGCGGCACTACCATCGGAACATCGGGCCAGGGAGAATTGTTCGGAGAATTTCTGCGGGGATTGCCGGTTTCGACAATCAGTTGCGGTTTGAAACGTTCAACAAAGCGAGGATCCCATTTCCAACGCGGGGGGAATCGAGCGGCAATCATATCGGGTGCCGTTGTTAATTCTTCCAACAGTTGGCGTTGAACCCGAAGCGATAATGCCGAAGCTAAAAGCAGCGTGTGTCCGGCGGATTTCAGCCATACAATCGGTTCGCCGCAAACAGTGACCGTTGAAATCGAGCAGGTGCGAATCAGCTCTTGAGTTAGCTTGGTGCGGACCGTTGCGGTGTCTTCCATCATTAAAGCGAAAACCGGCCGGCGGCGTTCGGTCGTAAGAAATGGCAAGACAATTCGCTCGAGACTTTGGTCGTTGGCCGCGCGCTCGGGTAAGACCAGCAAACGGTCGTTGGCGCTTTCAATTAAGGTGGCGACGGAGCGTCCCGCGTCAATCCAACTTACACGCAGCGGTGTTGTCGTCTCGCGATGCAATGAAATTAATTGTCCTGCGATCATAAGGATAACGCCAAGTAACGCACAACTACGCGCCAACATCGTCTCGCGAATTCGAGGAAACGACAAACAAAGCAGGTAATAACCGGCGATGACACAAAACGGTAGCGGCGCCATCCAGGTTCGAGCTCCCAAATATGTGGCCATCGTGCTAACTGTCCACAGTAATATCTGCGCGTACCAACCGACGATAAGACCAAGTCCGCTCCAAACCACGATCCCGACGCCGAGGGGTAGCCCCAATCCCGCCATTGGCACCACGATCATGTTCGAAAAAACCGACCAAATATAAATATGGTGAAACGAGTGAATGCTTACCGGAATTAGCCAGAGCTGAGCTGTTACGCTTGCGCCCAGCACGCGCATCGGCCATTTTAAAACCGTCGGAACTCCGGCGCATGCGCGCTCAAGCACCGGCATGGTGAGCATGAGGCCCAACACCGTTGTAAACGACATTTGAAAACCGACGTCGAACAGCGCGCGTGGATTCGCGATCAAAATAATCCACGCAGCGATGCCAAGCGCGTTGAAGGCTTTGTCCCAGCGTCGCATTAGATGCGAGATCGTCAGCGTAGTTCCCATGATCGCGGCGCGGACAATCGGCGCGTCGCCGCCGCTGATCAATGTGTACATCCACACCGGAGCAAGCGATGTCGCCAGTGCCCAGCGATTCGGAATGCGCACGCAACGCATGAGAAGAAACCACATCAACATAACGAACGCGACGTTGGACCCGGAGGCAACCAACACGTGCATGGTTCCCGAGCGCAGAAAAATATCTTTGAGTTCCGGATAAAAACGCGGCCTCTGGCCCACCACCAAGCCGGCCATCACCGCGGCTTGTTCGGGCGATAAATTCTTTTCAAATCTTTCAATGACGCGTTGCTTCAGCGTCCATCCCCATCGCTGCAGCTGGAAACGGCCGCCCTCGCCCCAGTTGTGAAACGAACGCGCGCCCGCGTAGAGCACCGCCTGAATGTCGTGGTTGGCAAGAAATGTTGCGTAGTCGAACATACCAGGAATTTCTGATGATTTTGGTTCGTGCAACGAACCGCAAGCGCGCACACGATCTCCCGGCTGCGCATCGATCGAAGATTTTCCCAACACCTGCAGCAATATATGTTCATCGAGAGACTGAGTGACTGTGGGTGTTGAGGTTAAGAGGGTAAGCGTCTCGAGTCGAACCGACAATACTGTCCCTGTGGGACGCGGATCCGGTTGCGCATCAACCACGGCCGTAGCGCATACGCGAGCACCAAGAGCAGACGCTATTTGACGCGACGGATCATTGCGAAAAAATTCACTCGCATTCAATACTGCCAACGTCACACAGAACAAAGCGAGCGTCCATAACACCGGCCGTCGCAAAAAATACCAGCTCCGCCAGCCGCGTAGTTCAGAAGCCAGCGCTGTCCATAGCATAGAGCAGCGATGCTAGAGAGTTTAGATCACCGCATGTGTAAACCGAGCGTAAGGACTCGGTAAATTAATTCAGATTCGAACTAAATTTACGCCATTTGCATCGCTAGCTCGGCAATCTTGATCGCCTCCATAAGACTTACTCTTACGTCGCCGATCCAAAGCTCGATCTGTCGCCCGAGGTCCGTTTCCACCGAATATGGAATGGCGCGCGAAGCGATCACTTCAATTGGCGCGCGATTTTCAAGAATCATTGAAACCGTTGCATCCAAAGCCTCGTTTGTTCTCCGGACATTCGCGAAATGATTTTCAAAGGTATAAAGCTTCTGATCCGGCGAATCCGGTGTGCCGTTGCCAAAAGCTTTCTCTGTTGGCACGTCCAATGAGACGGCGACAGGAACCAATGGATACCGACTGGCTAGTGCTCGTGCTCTTTCAGCCAAAGCACTCGGATCTTCCGCGACGGTCTGCGGTATTCCGATCGATATAAACCCAGGTATATTTTCCGGCGTTAATTTTTTCTGTTCAATTTGGGCATTCATCTTGATGATTTCCGCTTCAACCCGATCAAGATCCTTCGCGTCCATGACAATGTGGACCCGTGCTTTGGCTTGCGAGAGATCGACGGGCGGAACTGTGGCATTCGCTTTCGATGTCCCCATCAGCAACGCCGTACTCAAAACCAGTAACCGTAGCCAACGGTTATCCGGATTTTTTCGGAGATCCGTATTTGTTTGGAATTGGGACGGGACCAATGTGCTCAGATGAAAGCTTTCGTCTCCATCTTTCATATAGCGTGCTCGAATATCACGGAGAATCCGACTGGCAGCTGAAAACCCTACGGTACTGTCGGATACGTGGGCAATGGACCATTCCGATTGAGAGACGGCACGCGCTTTTTTTATCCGTTGAAGTGTCTGATAGAAAAACCATGCGTCTTTGGCGGCGTGGATCAGGCCCACACCAACAAGCGCCCAAACCCGGACGTTTTCACTCGGAATGAGGGAGGCCACAACAGTGTAGAGTGCCCAAACAACCATAGGTTCCCACATCTGAGCTGAACGGTTGCCACGTCGAAGCCAGGGATCACGACTGTGTGCGGTAAACACCCGATGAAAAGAAGCAGCAACAGCTGCGACGCCGCCCCAAACAGGCAAATTGTAATTGAGAATTGCAAGCAAGACTATTTCGCCGACGGTAAATATTGCGCTCCATCCGACGACGCGCTCACTGGGTGTTTTGCCCAAGACGGAGGAGGCGATGTAATACGGCAGAGTCGCCGGAGCATTGGCAGAATTTTTCAACAAACTTCCCTGTTTACTTTTCTCCGTGCTCGGTTTTGTTTGCAGTACGCCATTCTTGAAAACAACCTCGCTCGACAGACGACTTTCCTCTCGAACGATTTTTCCGTCTGAACCATAGATTGTCGAGGTCACGGCATAATGGAGTTCTGGGAGGTTTGGAATTTTTTCCGTGTGCGTGTTTTTTGGTGAGTTCATACTCACGCGGTAACCGTTGGTTCCATGGTTTTCAGGTTTTGTCCGCGGTCTACCATCTATAAATAACCGGGAGATGCCACGATAAACGGTGTACTTGGCTGTTTCACCAGGATTTGTGCGAACTGGATCCCAGCTTAAGGACAGTTGGTCGTTGTTAATTTGGGCTCGAAGATTTTGAGGAACCTGCAGCTGAGCCGGGCTCGGAGCAACCGGTTGTTGCGGCGCGGTCCTCTCGGCTGCAACTTGAAAGCCGCCCAATCGTATCTTTTGGTTTTTTCGGCTCATGAATGATTTGTCATCACCACCAAAAAACGTTGAAACGACCACATGGTCGGTTTTTGCTGATGCATTTGTGCGAAATACGATCCCTTCCTCAGTCCACACCAACGTCCCGTCAACCCAGATTTCTATTTTTCCGTCCGCTTTTCCTGGCGTGTTCAATGTAAGTGTCTGCTCGATATGATAGCGAACGTCGCCTTTTCTCGGATCAAAACCAAACGATCCCTTTCCCACTGATTTGCCATAACCGGTTTGACCGTATGTGTACAAATAAACTTCGCCGTCTGCCGTATCGCCCTTACCCAAGCCACGCCAAACAAACCGCGTTGACCAGCTATTGGGAGTCCTCGATCCGCCGCTCGCCACTCCCGCTCCACCATAGAGTCCAGGCAGCTTGCCAGTCCTATTGAAATCGAAACCCTCTGGGATATCCAAATAGTAGGAAAGATGAATTTTATCGGATGCGGGCGCTTGCATGTAAAAGACAGTTCCACCGTACGGTCCTTTTCCGGCGGCGCTGTAAGCCGGATCGACGGAACCTTCTGGGTAGGTGATCTCAAGCATCTTGCCCAATTTTCCTTTCGGGTCGTCGACGACTTTTACGTTTTGCGTGCCTTCCACCGCGCGTTTGAGATCGACGAACAAACTCTGCCGCCAATTTTTGGTTATCTCGTATGTATAAGGTTTTGCCTTTAATTCTTCGGCGGTGGGGAGTCTTGGCGCCGGGGCCAGCGCCTGCGCGATCAATGGACGGCCCCTGAGGACCAATCCCGCCCCCATGAAACCCAATACCCATCGGCGCGTTATTCGAAACCTTCCATTTGACAATTTGACCTTGGTCAAGCTCGGAAGATCCAACAAAGCCGGAACAAGTATTACCGCAAATGCCACAACGGTCATAACCACAGCCCCGACCCGTGCCCACTCGTCGGCCGCTTGGGTCGCACCATGTGTCACAACTTGAACCGGAAATCCTGAGTTGGTTATGAGCTCCGCAGCTTGAAATCCACCGAGAGTTGGAAACAGGAAGATCGCGGTGAAAACACTGGCAACGATGAAGGCTTTGGACTTCAACAGCCGACCCGCAATTTTCCTGGTGGTTTTATTCAAAATTAGGAACCATACCAGCGCTGCTACACCTATGAGCGCGATTGTGTTCATACTAAGTGACGGAGCGGATAATACGCCGAATATCCCGATCCCTCCGAATCCGTTCAAAATATTTGTGCGCGGCTTTTGTTCGACGTTTATTTTCCATGTCCAGCCTTTCAACAGTTCATTGTCTAGCGCGCGAGCAATCTCTTCACCAAGTACAGCTTTGTTAAAAGTAATCGATTTTGGTTTTTCCCCTGGACCTATATCTAAATCGCTGAGAGGATCTTCTTCTAATGTTTTCTCGTACTTACCAGGCGCAGGCGTTTTCTTGAAAAAGGCAGAAGTATGCTCACCTATCACGCTAAACTTTTTATGTTTTTGATCCCATCCTAGGATGACCTCTATCAGATGCCGATTTTGCCAATATTGAACAAGGCTAGTCTTTCCCTCCCAATAATCTGACGAGTCAGCCAGAGTGATGTTCCAGCTCCCATCTTTTTGAAAGGCAACAGCGACGCTGCCTCCAAACCCAACACCAGGATTAGAACCTCGCCGAAATTGCCAGGTCGTTTTTTTTACAAGCTGCTCCCCGATCTTATTAGCTTCCAGCGGTATCTTTTTAAAAAGCTTTACCATTCCTTTCTGCGCTGGCGGAGCTTCGATAAATCTGATCAATCCCTCGGGATCAAAATGAATCTGCTCCAAAATTGATTTTTCCAGCGAGACAATGAGCACGCCGTGATCATTTGCATTTAGTCCGCTTAATGGATCAATGTCTATGCTGACGACGCCTTTTCTCACCGTTGCGTACTCGGCTTCAGAACCATTTGGGTGACTTCTAATAATATGGAAATAATGCAAGTCACGTCCGTCCCATCCTAAACTCCATCTGACTTCCTTGCCAAATGAAGTCTCGATACCTCGGTTGAATCGATCGGCGATAATAGACCAGGTTCCATCGCTGTTCAAGAACACTTGAATATCTTCTCTGAAAGAACCATCGCGATAGGTTGGATTTCCGTTACGCAACAACTTGACGCGGTTCCCTTCCTCATCATGCACCTCCCGAAATGTTGCGGGGAGAGCATCGAAGGCGGCCCTCATACCACCGGGATTATTTTCGGTGTCTGGACCTTCAACAAAACTTCCAGCAATGAAAAACGAGATAATCCATGACAAAAAAGCTGTGTGCATTCCCCGCGACGTCAAATAGCCTGAACTGATCTGAGTAAAAGCCTCGTTCGATCCCGGAAGCGAATGAAATCCCCAAGCTATGAATAAGGTAGCAGTAAGAAAAATACCGACTGTGATGAGTGATTCCAGCCACGGAGCGCGGTCATAAACATCGCTCTCATTAAGAACTCTTAATCGTCCTTGGCTATCTCTGAAGGTTTTCAAGGTCCACCACCATGCTCCAGCGGCGCCGCCTTGAGATGCCTCTGGATCCAAATGAAAACTTTTATATTGTCTGTGCCACTGCAACGCCTCACGCCTATCTCGGAATACAATCCAAAGGCACCATCCTCCCAATCCGAGCAAACCTAGCGCCGACACAATTACCGGAGGGATTTGAGTCCAAGATTGTGGTTTCACCAATGAGACACTGAGAATTGCAAACGAAGTCGCCGCCACAACAATTTTTAAAACGCAACCACCGCCAATATCGGTTTGGCTCGTGCGATTCGAACTCATTCCCGCTTTTTCGTCACCACGGACCACATTTTTCAGGGCGGCTGGGGGCAACGCCGGTTTTGAGGCCAGAAATAATTTTTCTCCGGCGAACAATTGGTCGAGTGGTGTTTTTTCTTGCGTGAACACGCTCAAGTAAGCGGAGCCGGTGTTGTCGTCGACCTTCGCGATCTTTGGTGCGTACGAAATGACGGTCGTACCTTTGGATTGCAACTCGCGCAGCATTCCGGACGAATGGAACCCACCAGCAACGACAACCGCAACCTTTGCATGAGCGGCGGTCATCGCTCTGTCGAGGTTTTCGGCCATCGCCACATCACGCGCCTCGGCTTCGGAATAAAATTTTTCGAAAGGCGAAAAATTATTAATCATTCCTTGATCTATTTTCCATTTTCCATTTTCTATTTTCTGCCTCTGATACTCTTTCCATTCTTCTTTCGTCAGCGAAAAATCCAAAAGTTTCGAGGTCAAATTCAGCAGGCGCGCTTCGGCGAGCAATTGTTTTTCGGCGTCGGTGGTGGCCAATGTGGCGGCGAGTTGTTGTTCGACGCTGGTGGTTTCTTCGATGATGGCGTCCACATCCAAACTGTCCGACAACAACACGTAGCGGATGTACGAATCCATTGCGGGCGTCCGGGTCAAATCAATTCCCTTTTGCGCGCACAATTCCTTTACGCGCGTATAAAAATCGGAAGAACCAACATTGCCGAGACGATAACCAACGCTCAGGTTCAACAACGCATCGGTTTCGGGTTTCGACAATTTCGTCACAAGCTTAGTGATCAGTTGCGTGCGTTCGGCTTCGACTTGCGAAAAATTAAGTTTCTCCTCCAAATCGAGCGCCGCTAAAAATGTTTCCATCTTCGGCGAAAACGAAATCCGGTCTTCGTGTTTTGCGAGAAAACGAACATAATCTCCCCACGACATCGCCCCTGCGCGATAACTCTCCACCCGCGCATCAAATTCTTTTAAATCGGTATGAAACGTTTGCATTTTCGCGTCATGGATCTCGCGCTGCATTTGCGCAAGTTTCTCTTTATACGACGCCGCCACCGGCGCCGAATCCCGATAGGCCTTCACATTAGCGTCATAATGAGTCTTCTCATCAATACCGACAAATGGAGGAAGAGCCTGAGCTTGCCCGCCGCGGCGGGCGAGTCGAAGGGTATAGGCCGTATGAACCGGTCCGGAAATTCGGTGTTCCTGAAGCAGCCAATCCGCCGAAGCCTTCACGGCCTGTTGTTGCGGATACGAGCGAACCCAACTGAAATCCATCGGTCCGAATGCGCCTTCCAAAGCAACCAGATCCACGGTTTTGTTTTCGATCAGCGACTGCACAGCCTTACCGATGTTTTCCTGGGCGTCACGATTTTGATGAACATCCTGAATATGAATGACGGTCCGCGCCATCGATTTTGAGGTCCCCGAAATTTTTCGGACGCTGCCCGCGTTTAGAGGCAGCGCTTTGATGATCGGCAGCAATGTGGCTTCAGCGCCGTTGGGAATCGCAGCTCGGATCCGCGAAGAAACAATCACAGAAGCAACGGGCGCTACAGCGGGAAGAAGCGTCGCGTTGAAGTTTTGCGGAAGTGAGGCCAATTGAACTGGAGAATTGGGAAGTCGCCGTTGTTTCCAGAAGTTCGTTTCCGTCGCATTCGCCAACACTACATTGGTCGCAAACACCACGGCCGATAGAACAGCAGCGCTGCCTTTCATCAACAATTTCTTCATGACGTCTCCCTCGATATTGATTCTCAGAAGTCATGATAAGTATCGGCTCTTAATTTCTCTTTAAGATGTCGTAAACGAGGCGTAAATTTTTTCACACGCCACGACGGGATTTACCGAAGCAACGACGGAGAACTACACGATTTGCAAAGGAGTTTCAAATGCAAAGACGCTGTGGAGGATTCCCGATTACGACATTTGGGAATGACAAGCATTCATTTCTATTTCCCTCGAAACATTCCTTCAAACACAATTTCCGTTAGTTTTTTGCGGTCCGACGGCGTTTCGCGCTCTTGCAATTTCGGAGGGAGTACGTCTTTGTTGCCCGGTTTGCCGATGGCGGCCATCGCTTCAACCTGGTAATCATCCGGAATGTTCAGCGTGGTCCGCGCTTTCTCATAATCGAAACCGGCCATTCCGTGGATCACCAGGCCTTTTAGTGAACCTTGAAGAGCGATACTGACCCATGCGGCGCCGGTGTCGTAGGAATGCGTCACGGAGGGTTTGCCGTTATCAAACGTTTTTCGAGAGATGACCACGATCAGTGCGCTGGCGTTTTTGGCCCAGACCTGATTGCCTTCCACCATCAGTTGAAATAAAGATTGCCACGAGGGTGTGTTGCGCCGTGCGTAAATAAAACGCCACGGCTGACCGTTGCCCGAGGAGGGCGCCCACTTAGCGGCTTCAAACAACGACATCAAATCCTCTTCACTGATCTCCTCACCGGACATTGCGCGCGGCGACCAACGGTGCAGAAAAATAGGATCAACTGGATATTCGGATTTGCGTTCAGTCTTTTTTAGGGTTGACATTTTTTCTCTCCTTAGACGATTATGAAAAGTCGTCATATACGGCGTAGTGATCTTTCCTATGGTTATATTACAATCCGCTCATGAAACTCTCCATCGTCATCCCTTGCTACAACGAAATCAAAACCATCGATGCCATTGTGGCGGCGGTAAAAGCGGCGCCGTTTCCGGACAAAGAAATTATTGTTGTCGATGATTTTTCCACCGATGGAACGCGCGATAAACTTCGCTCTGAAATCGAATCAGCGGGTGTGCGCGTGGTGTATCACGAAAAAAATCAAGGAAAAGGCGCGGCGCTGCGCACGGGATTTCGCCACTGCACCGGAGATATCGTGATTGTTCAGGACGCCGACCTTGAGTACGACCCGCAGCAATTCCCGCTGGTAATTTCACCGATTCTCGAAGATCGGGCTGATGTGGTTTTCGGTTCACGCTTTGTCGGCAGTCAGCCTCATCGCGTGGTCTATTATTGGCACATGTTGGGTAACACCATCCTCACCACACTCTCCAACATGTTCACAAACATTAACCTGACCGACATGGAAACTTGTTATAAAGCCTTCCGGCGCGAAATAATTCAATCTATTACGATAGAAGAAGACCGTTTCGGCTTTGAACCGGAGATCACGGCCAAGGTGGCGAAGCTCAACTGCCGTATTTTTGAAGTCGGCATTTCCTATTTCGGCCGCACCTACGCCGAAGGTAAAAAGATCAACTGGAAAGACGGTGTCGCGGCCGTCTGGTGCATTATCAAATACAATTTGTTCCGCTAGATAGGCATTGAAATGCGTTGACCGATATAAAGTATCACTTTATAATGGTCATATGTATTTTAGGCGATCCATTGAGCCAACGCTGAAAGCGGCTCTTAAGTCCTTCCCCATCTTAATCCTTACTGGTCCGCGTCAGTCTGGAAAAACCACGGTGCTAAAACACGTACTGAGTAAGTCGTATTCCTATGTACTCCTAGATGAACTAGATAAACGGACTTTTGCTCAAAACGATCCCAAGGGCTTCTTCGAACGGTACAAGCCTCCCGTTATTATCGACGAGATTCAGAATGTCCCGACGCTTCTGAATTACATAAAGGCCAGAGTAGAGGAAGACAGAAAGCCTGGAAATTGGGTGCTAACCGGATCTCAACAATTCTCAATGATGAAAAATGTAAGTGAGTCCCTGGCGGGTCGCGCCGCAGTCATGCAGTTGCATCCCTTCTCTATCGCCGAGGGGTTTAAGACTCCGATTGTTCCTTCTCGTGATTTTCCATCTTATGTACAGCATCTATCGAAGGTGAATGGCCATAGCAAAATTCATTCAGCGTCTCTTGGTCAATGGCTTTTGGATGGATGCTATCCGGAATTAGCCCAGAAAAAGAAAATGTCCCGGCAATTGTGGTACTCGAGTTATGTTCAGACATACTTGGACCGTGACGTGAGAGGGAACATCAAAGAGGGAAATCTTTATGATTTTCAGAGGTTCCTGCGACTCCTTGCTTCTCGAACTGCAATGGAATTAAATCAGGCGTCGCTTTCAAGAGAATTGGGAGTGAGCATCCCGACTGTCCGTTCATGGATATCCCTGCTTGAGGCGAGTTCGCTCATTATTCTTTTGCCTCCCTACCACAAGAATTACGGAAAAAGAATTATTAAGTCTCCTAAACTCTATTTTATGGACACGGGACTTGTTTGTTACTTGGTGGGATTGCAAACGCCGGAGCATTTGCTCAATAGTCCTATGGCTGGCTCTCTGTTCGAAACGGCCATCGTCACCAATTTTAAGAAAGTCTCAGATTCAACTGGACATCTGAACTCTCTATTCTACTGGCGTGCCGTAAGCGGTTTGGAAGTGGATCTGGTTATTGATTTAGGGGGAGATTTGTACCCCATCGAAATCAAACTGTCGGCCACGATTAATCCTCAACATTATTCCAATCTAGTGGAATGGCGAAATCTCGCTTCCAGTAAAAATAAAGGCCTTCTGATCAGCCAGTCAAAAGACATTGGCACCGTTGGTCCCAACGTAGGCAATTGCCATTGGACGTTGCTTTAACGAACGTTTGACTTTGCGAGACGGCTGTACTAGAGTCCGCCCCGCTTCCGAGACCCTCGAAATTAGGGCCTCTTCTCTCACGAAAGGAAACACAAGTGACCATCAAATTTGGGACATCGGGTTGGCGCGACATTATCGCGGAAGGTTTTACGTTTCCGCAGGTGCGAATTTGTTCGCAGGCAATCGCCGAACACATTTTTAAAGAAAAAAACCACAACCGGCCGGTTATTGTTGGATACGACACGCGCTTTTTGTCGGAAAAGTTTGCCGAGGAAGTGGCCCACATTTTCGCAAACAACGGAATGGAAGTCCGCTTCTCCGATCGCGATGTTCCAACGCCGGTGGTGGCGTTTGAGATTTTGCGTGCGGGCGCCGGGGCCGGCGTTAATATCACCGCCAGTCACAATCCCTACACCTACAACGGGCTTAAATTTTCCACCGCCTGGGGCGGGCCCGCGCTGCCTGAAGTAACTCACTCCATTGAATCGCTGTGCACGGTAATAAAGGAAAACGAAGTGGCGGTGACGCCGCGTTCCGAAAACGCAGAGTTGTCGTATCGACTGATTCAGCGAACCGATTTTAGCCCCGCTTATCTCGAACATGTCTACGGCTTGCTGCGCGCCGATGTGTTCAAAAAACAAAAATTAAAAGTGGTTGTGGATGTTTTCCACGGCACCGGGCGCGGTTACGTCGCCGAAACGCTGCGGCGGCTCGGTTGCGAAGTGCAGGTGATCAATGAAGCACGCGACGTGATGTTCGAGGGCCGCGGTCCCGATCCGTCCACACAGGGCTTGAGCAACTTGATCGCATTGGTGAAAAAAAATAAAGCCGATTTGGGTTTGGCGACCGACGGCGATGCGGATCGCTTTGGTGTTGTTGACGCTGACGGCAGTGTGATTTCGGCCAACGATATGTTGGCGTTGCTTACGCGCTACATCCATACGTCGCGGGGTTGGACCGGCGTTGTAGCTAAAAGTGTTATGACCACGCACGCCATCAACGCTATCGCTCGCAAATACGGCTTGACCGTCAAAGACACGCCAGTCGGGTTCAAGCACATCGGCGAAGTGATGAAAGAATGCGAATCGATTTGGCCTTCGCAAGACGGCGAGTTTGTGATGGGCGGCGAAGAATCGGGCGGCTTTACGATGCGCGGCCACGTGCCCGAAAAAGATGGTGTTCTCGCTTGTCTCATGATTGCCGAAATGGCCGCCGCCACCGGCATGACGATCGCGGAGCAATTAAAGGATTTGCACAAAGACGTCGGCGTTTTTCTATCCCGGCGCATTAACATCGAAGCCACACCGGAGATTGTCAGCGATTTAAAAGACCAATTCGCGACAAAACCTCCCGTTCAAATTGATGGAATAAACGTTCATCGGATCGTCGATTTGGACGGATTTAAATTTATCTTTAACGACGGCAGCTGGCTCGGCGTGCGGTTTTCCGGAACCGAGCCCATTGTCCGACTTTATTACGAAGGCGATTCCGAAGAGCGCCTCGCCATTTTGAAAAAAGCCGGCGAAAGCCTGCTTCATCACTCGAAGAAAGCGCGCACGCATTAGCCGCACCGCCGATGCGAGCGGCGCGCGAATGTTGTACTATCCCCGACCAATCAGCGAGGTAACCGTGCCCACACCAACACTTACTCGAAAACCCGGAGGCGACAGCAGCGTGAAGCCCTTTAGCGTCCGTCAGAAAACCAAAGGAAAAATGCCTTGGGTCGTCGGCCATCGTGGCGCCATGGGGCATGCTCCGGAAAACACCATGATTTCGTTTGAAGAAGCGGTTTCGCTGGGAGCGGACATGCTGGAGTTCGATGTCCGGATCACCAAAGATGGTGTTCCGATGATCATCCACGACGCCAACATGGATCGCACCTCCAACAAATCGCTGAATGTCGCCGACTTGACCGCCAATGATATCCAAGAACTTGATGCAGGTTCCTGGTTCGATCTTCGGTTTGCCGGCGAACGTATTCCTCGTCTCGCTACGCTTTTAAAGTGGGCCCACAACAAAAAGAACAAGGCCGGCGATTTGCTGTCATTCTTCGTCGAGCTCAAAGTCGATGGAGACGAGCGTCGTCGCGAGCAACTGATTAAAGCGGTGCTGAAAGAACTCACCGAGTATAAAGTGTTGAACCGTTCCGTGTTGATCTCGTTTGACGAGCCGTCGCTCATGATGATCAATCGTCTGAGCCCCACCACCTCAACCGGCTTTTTGTATTCGGATTTGCTGTACGATGCGCTGGATCGCGCGAAAAATTTAAAAGTTAATCATTTGCTTCCTCGCAAAGATCGCGTTAGCGGCGACTTGGTCAATGAGGCCCACGCTGCGGGCATGGCTGTCATGGCCTGGACCGCGGACCGGCTCGATGAGTTCCGCAAGCTGGTCATCTGGCAGGTGGACGCGATTGCCACAAATTACCCCGATCGGCTTATCGAGTTCTATCAACGCTGACGTTGTCCGCATCGCGGACAATTTGGGTTTTAATCACATCGCCTTAACTTCGCTTTCGATCCGCGATCGCGACCAGCTGGCATATCAATCCTGGTGCGATAATGGCTTAGCGGCGGACATGGCGTATCTAACCCAAGCTCCCGAAAAACGACGTTCTCCGCAGACAACTTTCGCGCCAGCAACCGCCGTGTTGACCGTCGCGGTGAGTTACTACCAAGGGCGATTCCCAACGAAACCCGGTCTTGGATACGGGCGCGTCGCTCGCTACGCCTGGGGACAGGACTATCACAGTGTCATGCGATCGCGACTCCACTTATTTTTAGCGCAAGCGGCGCCGTATTTCGGCGGCCGCGACGCTGTTTTGGCGGTGGATACGAAGCCATTGCTCGAACGTTCTTTAGCGGAACAAGCGGGACTTGGTTTTGTCGGAAAAAATACCGTTTTGATTGTGCCGCAATCTCCGCGACTTCGTTTTCATGTGGGATCGTGGGTGTTTTTGGCGGAGATATTGTTGGCGGGGGAATTTAGCGCGGATATGACGACGGAAACGCCGTCATCAGGCTGTGGTTCGTGCACGCGCTGCCTGGACGCCTGTCCCACCGGCGCGTTTGAATCCGCGTATCGCTTGGACGCGCGCAAATGCATTTCTTACCTCACCATTGAAAACAAAGGCTGGATCGCCCGCGAACGCCGTGCGCAGCTCGGTGATTGGATTTTTGGCTGCGATGTGTGTCAGGAAGTTTGTCCCTACAATGCGCGCGCGATGGAAACCAAATGGCCGGAGCTTGCTCCATCGCAAGGAGCCGGCGCGTGGATTTCGTTGTCAGAAGTGTTGGCCTGCGACGATCGCTCCTTCAAATCAAAGTGGGGACATACACCGCTTAGCCGTCCGAAACGTCGGGGTTTGATACGAAACGCTTGCGTGGTGGCAGGCAACAGCGGCGATCGATCATTGATTACGTATTTGCGTCCGTTATTGGCGGACAGCGAACCCATCGTTCGTGGACATGCTCTTTGGGCGTTGTCTCAACTGGATCGTTCAATCGCCCGAGCGGAAGCGAATCGTTTGGTAACGGATCCGGATATCGAGGTGCAGACGGAAGCGCGGGTTTGTTTGGACGAGGCCGCATGACCAAAGCAGAACAACTGGTTCGTCAAGAAATCCGACGTCTCGGGCCGCTGCCGTTTTCAAAATTTGTTGAGCTGGCGCTCTATCATCCGCTGTACGGTTACTACAATCGCAAAACGCCGCAGCGCGGCAAAGCCGGAGATTATTTCACGTCGATGCAGGTGTCGTCGATTTTTCCTCGAATTTGCGCACGATTGTTTTCGTCGATGAAGGAAGCCTTGGGTTGCGACCAATTCGCTTTGATCGAAATCGGTTCTGGCGACGGAGAATTTCTCGAAGGCGTTCTCCATCAACTGAACATCGATAAGCAAGCGCGTGGTTTTCGCGTGTGGGCCGTGGAGCGCAGTCGGCCGGCGCGCGACAAATTGGTCAAGCGCTTGTCGCGTTTCGATCGCTGCCAAGTCATCGAAAACTTAGATCAGGTCGAATGGATGGGGACGCTTGAAGGCTGCATTTTCTCGAATGAGTTTTTTGATGCGCTGCCGTTTGACCGGTATCGTTTTCGTAATGGCCAGTGGCGCGAACAACTGGTTGGCGAACAAGACGGCGCGCTTGTTGAGATGGATCGGGACATCGATAAGGTTCAACCTACCGAAGTGCCCACAATTTTAGCCGACGAAATTGCCAGCGGACATCGAATGGAGTTTCGTCCGCAGATCGCTGCACTGTTCGAAGAATGGGGGGCGCTGCTGTCTCGTGGTTATGCGCTGACCATCGATTACGGTCATCCCCGCGAAATTTTTCTCAGTGGTCCGCGCGCCGACGGCACCGCCATGGCGTATTTTCAACACACGGCCTCGCAAGCCTTGTTGGAACGCGTGGGCGAACAAGATTTAACCGCTCATGTTGATTTCACGCAGCTGGTTGAAGCGGGCCAGCGACATGGATGGCGTCCCGATTTTTTCTCATCGCAAGGTGTGTTGTTGTCGACGGTGGGAGAAACGCTCATTTCCGAGTTTCTAGCAGGCGGCCCCGAGGATCAGCGTCACAATCGTGCGGCGGTGGTGCGTCAACTGATTCATCCGTCGGCGATGGGCGAAAAATTTTGGGCCCTGCTGCAGAGCAAAGACGCGCCGCTTCCGACGGTATTAACGGGGCTTCCAAATCGCATCAAGCGTTTGATATAGTTCGCGTCCTCTCCAAATTCGTCGGCTGCACCCTCCCTCTTAATCGATGCGCTCCTCTCGGCCGTTTCTCGAGGTGTTTCTATGCCGTATCGCAAAGTTCGTTCGCTCCGCGGTCAAGCGGTCGTGGAGTATATTCTGCTCACAGCGCTAACGGCGCTGGCAACGGTGGCGATTTTCCGGGCGTTTCGCTCGGATATTTCTACCGCTTACAAAAAAGCCGGTGAAGCTCTCGTCAGTGGCGTTGACGAAGGCATTACCGCGGGTTCCGGTGGCACCACCGGCTCGGGTTCTTAAGGAACTCTGTAATGAAAACATGGATGGGAATGTGTTTGGTGATGGGCGCGGTCGAGATGTCTTCGGCCGCGCCCATTGCTGTTCCTCCGGTTGAGGTTCACGTCGAAGTCACCGAAGTCGATAATGTGCAGGCGGCGCGTCTGGGTGTGGAGTGGATCAATCAGATATCGGTGCAGGAGCGGTCTGTTCATAATATAGCGGCCGTTGGAGCGTGGGATCGCTCTCCGTTGAAAGCTGATATTCATTTTCTTATTGAGGAAGGCGCTGCGGAATTGTTGGCAAATCCCACGCTGATCACAGATTCGGGGACCGCGGCGGAGTTTCGGGCGGGAGGCGAAATTCCGTATATCACGAGCGGATCGCTGGGAACCACTCATGTGGAGTTTAAACCGTATGGCGTATTGCTGAATGTGCGCCCGCGATGTTTGGCCGATGGTCGGATTCGGATGGACATGGAAGCCGGCGTCAGCGCGCCGGACAACGCTATTGGAGTGAACCTTTCCGGCAATACGGTTCCGGGCATTCTCAACCGGGATGTATCAACGCATGTGACCGTTGAGCCGGGCGTTACGATCACGATTGCTGGGCTTGTGCAATCTCAACAGGAAAATGTGGTGAGTGGCGTGCCGATTTTGCGGAAATTGCCGTTGTTGGGAGCACTTTTTCGATGGCGGAGGACAAATCACCGCCGAACATCTATAATCATTTTCGTTACGCCATCCGTCGTTCAATCCCATTAAATTTTCAAGGAGTCATCATGTCCCTCAATTCCTCGTCTCAGCGCCGCCCGCTTATGGCCGCCAATTGGAAGATGTACAAAACCATTCCACAGGCCGAAGCTTTTTTAAAAGAATTTTTACCCGCGGTCGCGAATGTGAACGATGTGGATGTGGTGTTATGTCCAGCCATGGTGGCGCTCGCGCCCGTTTCTCAGTTGTTGTCCGGTACTCAAGTGGCGCTCGGGGCGCAGAACATGAATGAGAACGAGGAAGGTGCGTTCACTGGCGAAATTTCCGGCGCTATGTTGACCTCAGTGGGTTGCAAGTACGTAATCATTGGTCACTCCGAGCGTCGTCAATTCTTTGGAGAGACTGACGCCTCGGTCAACAAGAAAATTTTGGCGGCGTTGAAACACAACCTGGTCCCTATTGTTTGTGTCGGTGAAACATTAGCGGAACGAGACGCGAATCAAACGCTGCAGGTGGTCGGTCGTCAAGTTCGTGCTGGCCTAGCCAACATTCCGTCCGCGGAAACAAAAAAACTTGTGATTGCCTACGAACCGGTTTGGGCGATCGGAACCGGGCGAACCGCCACACCGGCGCAGGCGCAAGAAGTTCATTTGGCGATTCGCGATATTCTCAAAGATCAATACGGCTCACTAACGTCGCTGGCGATTCGGATTCTCTACGGAGGTTCGGTGAAGCCGGAGAACATCGCTGAATTGATGGCCTGCGAAGATATCGACGGCGGGCTCATCGGCGGAGCCAGTCTCAAACCGGATTCGTTCGGATCCATCGTGAAATTTCGTTCCGCCTCGACACCGTCGGCCAGCCGATAACGGGTTTTCGGCGATGAAAATTGCGTTGGGTTTTGATCATGCTGGGTTCGCATTAAAAAAAGAGTTGATGGAACAGCTCATCGCCGACGGTCATAAGCTACTCGATCTCGGAACATACTCCGATGCGACCAGCGATTACCCGGATTTTGCGGAGAAAGTTGCCAAAGCCGTGGCCGCCGGACGTTGCGATCGCGGAATTTTGGCGTGCGGCTCCGGTATTGGCATGGCCATTGCCGCCAACAAAACCAAAGGGATTCGAGCGGCCGCGCCGTGGTCGATTCGCACTGCGAAACTATCCGCTCAACACAACTGGTGCAATGTGTTGTGTGTATCGTCACGATTGGTTTCGTCGGTTCTCACATTAAAAATTGTTCGGGCCTGGCTTGCGATGCCATTTGAAAAAGGCGGACGGCACGAACGTCGCATCGGTAAAATCGACAAAATCGAAACTAAAATTTAGTTTTTTTTAAATCCCACCCGTCCTCGTCTAATTTGGACTGAGAAATCAGATCAAATCGACAATTTCTCCCTCAAGAAAGTCCTTGAAACATTCGTTTCGGCCGCTCATATTATGGAGTGGAAAAATCAACCCGAATTCTATGAACAAACAGCATTTATTCGTTGGGGGACATTCGTGAGCGAAGAGCCAAAACCGGAGCCCGGAGCTCCTCGCTCACCTCATCATGTTTTGGAGGAACTCAAAAGTGTTCTCTCCAATCTTGGTCAGACCGTTGAACAGCCGCCGGCGTTAGAACCTCCGCCAGCATTTGAGCCTCCACCCGAAAAAAACACCGCCGAACCGACTCCCATTTTTTCGAACGAAAAAACCCAACAGTCGCCGCCGATCCAACCGCCGCCCGCTTCCGACGCCGATTTTTGGAGTGGAAATGTTTTGGGATGGCCCGCCGGAACAGAGCCCACATTCAAAGATTCTTTGCCATCGTCCTTGGAAGCGCCGCCGGTTACGTTGGCACCTCCGGCTTTCGAGGATCCGGTGACAACAGCAGAGTCATTTCCGAAGGAATTTTTAGAGGACTCCATTCCACTTCCACCCGCGGCGCCGCCCGCGCCTCTTTTTACCGAGCCGGTCGAAATTCCGGACGCGCCGCCGCCGATGCCGTTCAATGACGCCGAGGCCGCTTCCCGGAGCGACATCGTCATGGCGCCAGAACCACCGGAATCACCACCACCAGTATTTCAGATTAATCTCAGCGCTCCGGATCCAGCAACGGAGCAGCATGTTGAAGACTTTTCGCCGCTATTTCCGATTCCGCGCACTGTCGATGAGATCGAGACACAGAGCCGTGGGCTGGGAGACGACGTGTTGGTTCCAAAAGGCGCAGAAACAGCCAAACCCAAAAATTTAACGCAACTCGCCTGTTTCTTCCCCGATGGCCAAGAAAAAATCGGTCAGCAATTCGTGAACCAATTGCGCGAGGTAAGCGGTCGCTACAATCCATCATGGCTTATTGAGCCGGTCCTCATTAGCAGCTGGTCATCCGACAATATAGATGTAACAGGTTGGAAAAAATCGGCGGAGTTGTCGGGCGCCGACGTGATATTTATTTTGGCGGCGCGACAAGACCTGGCGCATTTCCCGACGGCGCCCGCGGTAGGGTTTCCCTCTGAAATTCCGGTTCGAGTGGTGGCGATGGAACATGTGCCGTTGCGCACGTTGTACAACGACGTCTTGATTGAATTGAAAAGGAAAGTGTGATGGGAAAGGTCGAATCTTCCTCGGCTGATCTGCGACCGCTTTACATGTTCGACCAGTTGGTCATTGGCCCGCACAATCAATTTGCCGTGAACGCCTGCCAAGAAGTTTTAAAAACGCCTGGTGAAACTTACAATCCATTGTTTTTGTACGGGCCTCCCGGTGTGGGAAAAACCCATTTGATGCAAGCTGTCGCTCACCAGATGCTTCAACAAAATCCCGGATTTAAAATTCGCTACATATCGGGCGAACGGTTTATGAGCGAGGTCTTAACGGCGATTTCCGAAGACCACATCCTCGAGTTGCGACGCAACTATAGCCAGCTCGATCTGCTGATTTTGGATGACGTTCAATATCTAATTGAGTCGAAAATTTCTCAAGAAGAATTGTTCCATGTTTTTAACAACATGCATCAGGCCAATCATCAAGTGATTATCGCCTCCGATCGTCCTCCGAACCAGTTAACGACGCTCAACAACAATATCCGGACCCGCTTGGAGTGGGGACTGTCGACGGATGTGAAGGTGCCAGATGAGGCAACGCGATTGTTGATTCTTCAGCGCAAGCAGCAACAGATGCAGGGCTTGAACATGGACAATGATATGCTGCTCTACGTTGCGCAGGCTTTGCATACCAATGTGCGCGAGTTGGAAGGATTTCTTAAACGCATTCACGCGTACATAACGTTATCGCATCAAGCGTTGAGCCTGACTCTTGTAAAAGCGGTGGTCAAAGAGATTTTGCCGGAAGGAGCTCCCACTCCTGTTATTAATGCAGCAAAAGCGCAAGCCAGCGTCGCCGAAACTCCAGTCAGTTCGATGCAGGTAAACGGCAAGAATGGACATGACACCGGTGCCTCAACCCCGGAGCCCATTTCAAAGCCGGCGTCGGCTCCTCTGCCACCGCCGCCGGCTCCACAGCCGCCCACTCCAAAACCTGAGCCGCCCGTTTTCGAAGCGTTCTCAAACGAATCGTTGACATTCCCTTCGGTGACGCCGCCCGACTCGATATTGAACTCGCCGATGATGACGGAACCGGCACCACAAAAACCAGAACCGATGCCGATGTCGCCGGCGCGGCCGCCCATTCAAGCCCCATCGAATTTGGCGTTCGATGTTTTTTTAGAAGGAATCAAGCAAGAAGCGAAGAATGCCGCCGCATCTCACGCCGCGCCCCCTCCGGCACCGAGCCCATATTTCACCCTCGACATGAGCCCGGCTAACGACAAACCGGTGGCGGACCCGCCGCCCGTCGCTTCGACGCCGGTTCCGCCCGATTTGCAGGTGATTGTTCCGCCGAAAACGCCAGTAACCAACAGCGAACCTCCGATCGAAACAATTTTGCCCGAGCCGCCGGTTGAACCAACGGCATCTGAGCCGCCTCCGATAGCGATCGAAGAGCTCGATGATTTGGTGGCGGGTCATAAAGATATCAGCGCGGTGTTCTTTTACCCCGAAGGTGCTTTGGATTCCTTGGAGACAGTCCATCGAAAATTTCAGGACGTTATAAAGAAGCACAAGCTGAAATTCCGTCTTAAACGCGTGCACAGCGAAGAATACCCCTACAAAGGCAAGATCAATTATTCTTCGTTTGTGGACGTTTGCAAAAATAACAAAGTGCCTGTCGCGATTGTGATTGGGCCGCCGCCGGCTGGCGGAGGAGCGACACAACAAGATTTTTATGACCTGCTAACGGTGACGTTGGATGTTCAAGGGGTTTCGCTGCAGTTGGTTAACTGGACCGAAATCAACAAAGACTACCGGTATCTGAATTTGGCGCTCGATATTGCCTTGGTGAGGTCTCGATAACATGATGAACATGCTGAAACGGAAACATCCAAAAGGCTCGGTGCTCGATGTGGTCGTGGCGTTTGTTCAATCGTGGGAGATGCACGGCTCTGACGAAATTTCGATTTGTTCGGGCACTTTGGATGTGGTGCGGGCGTATTTGGGCGATCGTCCTTGTTGCATATGGAAGAGCCAAGGGAATTCGGTGCAGAAATTGTGCGAGCGGGGCATGATGGATATTTTCTATCCGGAAAAAGAACCCCAACATCAAGCGGCGCTTGCTCGCGCGTTGGTGTCGGGCACGGTGGAATTCGATCCGTGCGCAATGAATCCCGTCCTGTCTGATCTGAAGTTGGGGTTCGATGGATTGCTGCACATTCCGCTAAAAGGCAAGGACGGTTTGTTTGGCTTGTTGTCGTTGGCCGTTTTCAAGAAAGAGGCCCGCAATCGTGAATTTGTCGAGCCGTTGGAATCGTTGGGGCGTTTGGTGGCGATCGCCGTGCATTATGGTCAAAATCAGGAAGCCAATCTCAGTCGAGAAACGCGTCTTAAAGCCGAGGTGGACGCCACCACGCACGAGCTCGAAGAAACCAACAAACGATTGATCGAACGTGTGCGCGAGCTAAAGACGCTCTACGCGGAACTTCAAAAACGTGTGGAAGAATTGATGCGCGCCAATCGAGCCAAGGACGAATTCCTATCCATTGTCAGTCACGAGCTGCGAACGCCGCTCACGTCTCTCTCCGGTTTTTTGAGTGTATTGCTCGACGAAGAAGCGGGTCCGCTCAATGAACAGCAACGAAAGTTTCTTGGAATCGCCAAACAATCGGCGTTGCGACTGAATTTAATTATCTCCGATCTTCTGGACGTTTCGCGGATCGAGTCGGGCCGCCTGAGTTTGGAAATGGGCGAATGCTCTCTGCACGAAATCCTCGCTACCTGCCATGAAGGACTGAAATCAGCGGCGGCGAATAAAGGTCTTCAAATCCGGTTGCATTCACTGCCGTCATTGCCGCAAATCTGGGGCGATCCGAGCCGGCTGCAGCAAGTGATCGACAATATTATCTCCAACGCCATCAAATTCACCGAGCGTGGCGGGGAGATTGATGTGATGAGCGAAGAAAAGGGAGATTTCTTGCAAGTTTCTGTCCGGGACACCGGTCCCGGTCTTACCGAGCAGGAGCAGTCAAAAGTATTTGATATGTTTTATCAAGCCGACGCTTCCACCCGCCGATCGGCCGGTGGCGCCGGTCTGGGCCTCGCGATTGCCCGCGGCATCATCAACATGCACGGCGGCCAAATCATGGTTCAATCCGAAAAAGGCAAAGGCGCCACGTTTTCCTTCGTTATTCCCCGCCTCCGCGAACAAAAGAAAGCAGCGTAGAATCGTAAAATTTACGGTTCGTTTACCACAGGTTAAGGCGAACTTAATCTCTGTTTCTTAACCTCCTTTTGGAAGGTTCAGTTTCTAAAGGAAAGCATGAAAAGATCATTTTTAAGAGGGAGCGCCGCCACTTTGGCGGTCGTGATGTTCACGACCAATACCGCTCTGTTGCATGCCGCCGAACTCAATTTTTTGGCTCAGCGGAGGCAGTCTTCCGTCCCAATGCCGGCGGTTGCTAAAAATTTTAATCCCGCGTCTTTGCTCCCGGCCTCGGCAGCCATTTCATCCCGGCTGCAACTCCTGCTACCGAAGGAATCCAAATCGTTGTTGCTGCCGATTGTGCGAGCCTTGCCGCAGAACAGTGGAACCATTCGTAAAATAGCTGCTCCGGCCACGTCCTCCGGACGCGTCGTCATCCATATCCAAGATGTGCACCAAAACCAAGAAGCCCAACGCAACATCGGCAAAGCCATTCAAGCTTTGATCGAGGCCAAAACCGTGGGCCTGGTGGCGCTCGAAGGCGCCTTCGCTCCGGTTGATTTGTCGTGGTACCGGTCGTATCCGCATCAAGCAGCGGTTCACGTGGCGGCCGATTGGCTTTTAAAGGAAAACCGAATATCGGGGCCGATTCATGCCGCGCTTGGGCTGCGCCCAGGACAGGTTCTTCCGGCGTTTGTGGGCGTTGATCAGATCGGCCGCTACGATGCGAATGTGGAGGCCTACCGGCGGGCGGCGCCTTTGGTTGAGTCCTTTAAAAAAATAGTTTCGCAACGGGCTCGCCTGTTGAGCAAACAGAAAGCCGCCACGTTCAATTCGGCACTTCGTCAGTTCGAGGCGCGCCTCGACGCATATCGGAACGGTTCGCTGGCATGGGGAGATTATGTTCGTTTTCTTGCCCGTTACCGCGAAGAGCTCTCGCCGAAAATGCAAGCGCTGTTGGCCACATTGGAATTGGAACGAACTCTCAATTTTGGACAAGTTGAAACGCAACGGGCACAGCTAATCACGTGCTTGATTGCAAAGCTCACGACACCGGAAATCGAGGCGCTGGTTAACGAAAGCACCGCTTACCAGCTCGGCACACTCGATCATTCGGATTTTTATGGCTATCTGAAGAAGCTTTGCGCTCAAAAGAATATCGACCTCGAACGCCTTCCGGCGATGGCCGCGTACATTCGATACGTGTTGCTGTGCGACAGCTTGGATGTAACCGCGATCCTTCAGGAGATCGCGAACACCGAACAGAGAATTATCTCATCGCTTGCTAAAACCGACGCCAAAAGAAATCTGCTCGCTCAATCTGCTCAATTAAATTTGACCGCCAAACTTCTCAACTTCTCGCTTACACGCGAAGAGTGGGGAAACTACAAAACCGATAAATTGGTAAATGGTAATTGGAAACCTGCCCGTCCGGCAGGCGGGTTAGATCGAGGAGTGATTAATAAATCTTCATCAATCCAATTACCAATTACCATTTACCAATCTCTAAATCTTTCGTCGTTCGAAAGATTTTACTCCGAAGCCGAAGCGCGCGACCAAGCCATGGCCGCGAACCTTGAGAAGGCTATGGACGCTTCCGGATTCAAAGTCGCCGTGTTGGTGACGGGCGGATTTCATTCGGATGGCATCCTGCGCCGTCTCCAATCCCACGGTATGACAGTGGTGTCCTATGTACCAAAGATCAGCAAAATCAGTGACGAAAACGGTTCCGGCTATTTGAGCGCCTTTACGCAAGAGAAAACGCCGCTTGATCGCTTGTTCGATGGGAATAAATTGTTTTTGGCACAAGACCCGACGCGAGGATTGAATCCGCCGTTGTTCGAAGCCACGGAGTTGGCTCTCGAAAGTCCAGTTCGCCGGGGAGGTTGGAAATTGCCCGGTGGCGGTAAATTGTGGGTGCTTGTAGGCGCGGGCGGCGCAATCTCGTCAGTGTGGCTCGCTAAGCGTGGCTTCAATTACGACACGATCATTCAGTTTTTGTCCGGTGTCATTCAGCTTTTACATGGTGTCTTTGCGATGGTGCACGAGAATAAAAAAGATCCGCCAACGCCGTTAACCCCTTCGTCCCGCGACGAATTGCTCCCCAAGCTACGCGATATTCTGGGTCGTCATATCCATTCACAAAAAAAATCCCGGTTCAGCTGGTTTCAGGAAGATCCAAAGCGCACATTGCAAACATTGCAAACATGGCTTTGGGACTTGAAGCCGGGTGAAATCCGGGTGCTTGACAGCGCGCGGATATTGAAAGAAAAATTCGGTGGTACCCTGGCACAAGCCCCATCGGATCAACAATTCGAAGAGGCGGCCGAATTGATTCGCATTTATCATGAAGAAAAAAAGGAGCGGCCTGTTGAATTGCAAGACCGCATCATAGCGGCCGCAAACCGTGTTATTGGTTACCTGGAACACCCGGAAGCGGACAACTGGTTTAAATCGCCGGAGAAGCCGGCTCTCATTGAGTTGTTAAAACAATTAAGAGACCCAGCTAATTTCTACATAAACCCCAGCCTCTCTGGGAAAAATATTGCCCAGGTCCTAACCAGCGGACATTTGGAATTCGATAAAGCCCTGACGACTTTATTATCCGACGAGGAATTGGACTGGACTATTTTTCATGAAATTTTCCACCAGCGTCCTGTTGATCGCGCATATCTCGCAGCGACCAAAGCCCTGAAAAGAGGCACGTACAGGGATTATTTTGATCCGAAGCAAGGCCCAGCGCTTCAGCGGGATTTAAAACGTTGGTTGGCATTGGAAGCACACAGTGAATTCGACGCCTACAGCGGCCAAATGCAGCTGATGTCTTGGTTGGCGGCGCAGCGTGGACAAACTATTGCCGCGTATCTGGAAAATTTTGCGCGCATGGCGGAGTCTCGGGGTCAAGTGGAGCTTGCACAAACTTACCGTGCGTATATTTCCCCTTTCGGCAATGACGGCAAAATAGTCGAAGAGAGACTTCAACTGTTTACATATTTTGCTGTGCTGCCGAAATTCGCCAAATTCGGAGAACGGGTGACCGACGAGATGGCGCGCCTCGATTTGGGATTTCCGGTTACCCAATTAATAGCTAAAAGAGAGCTCCATAAATGGATTTTATCTTGGATCGGAGATCCTCAGTTTTGGGAGCTTTCGAATGCTGAAACTTCCCTAACCCCAGAAAATCGTCTTCGGGCCCTACTCAAACAATTTCGACAAAATCCATTGCTGAATCAATGGATGAACAAGGTTGCGGGGTTGCTCGGGCCCGGCCAACGTATCGAATATTTTTGGCACGAACCGGACATCAATAAGGTCTTCGCTTTTGTGACGTATACGGACCAAACTGCCGATCCTGCAAATCCCAATCGTGTGACTGGATACAACACGCTCCGAGTTTCATTTCGGACGGATATTGCTGACGGCATATCATACTCCGATGTATTTGCGTATGAGATGATTGAAGTGCTTCTTGGACACCATTACAAAAGCATAGGAATGGTGACTTACGACGGCATGCGTGCCTTCGTCAAAGATCAATTTTCAGATTTTATGACCACTTGGCCCTTTTTGAATTGAAGGAGGAGTTGGGGGCTGGAATTGATCGCCGAATTGCCAATGCAATGACCTTGTTCCGCTTTGGAGCCTCCGTCATGCATAGTGAATTGGATTTCAAATCCCAGCAAGTCGCGACCGGAAATTTTTCAAGTGAGGCTTTCCGAGATGTTGCATGGCGAGTGGATGCGTTTAAGTCATTTATAGATTCGCATCCCGAAGCAATTAAGTTTGCACGGTCCATCGAACTTCGCGCTATGGAATCGCTTTCCAGCCCCGGTGTTCCTGCCGACGCTTTCGCAATCAAAAATATTCTCACACCGGAAGAAAAGACCCGGTTGCTCAAGCATGCACAAGAGCTAATCGATTTTATTGAGGGGTCAAGAGGAGATCGCCCTTCGTTACGCTCGTTGCTGCAAGTTCCTCAAATCACACGAAATCCTCGACCGGGAGGCCCTCTCCTCGGAGGTTTGGTGATTGCCCTGGGATTACCTTTGTTGTTGCTGGGCACACCCGCTACGGCTCAAACAACGGATGGTTTTTCCACGTCGCAGCCTCAACGATCATCGACATCGAGTGAACCCTCTTTTACCGACAAACAGGCTATTTCTGGCGCAATCGGACCTGTCGGTGAGACGCTCCGTAATATGAAATCTCGGCAATTGGAGGACGTGACCCACACAAAAGTGGGAGGACGGCTGTCGTTTGTGCCGAACAATCGCCGCGAGTGGATTGAAAACCTGCTTTCTCTTGGAATCGGAACGACGCTGGTTTTTGTTACCGCTTTCTTGTTTGGTGTGACACCCTCCATGCTTCTTCGCAATCGGTCTTTGGGTTTGAGTTTCATTGCCACCGCTGACTTAATTGTGTTTGTGGCTTTGCATTGGCTTGATGTAAAGCTGCGGGACGCTTCGTACAAAAATATCGGTTATGCATCGCGAATTGTGGGGGCTAGTATTCCTTTTGTTATTCCGCTGTACGTGTTGTCGTTATTGACCTATACATTTGGATCTCCAGCATTAACTTTGATGTTCACAAGATGTGCGTACGCCGGTTTCGCTCTATTCTTTTTTGCGTTCTTGGATAATCACCGGATCGTTAATGCTGTCGTAGACAACTATGGCGGTGTCCGTATGTCAGTGTGGAAAATTTTTCGAACCACGCTTCGCTGGATGTCAATTCATGCTCAAGTCCAAGGGTTGGTTGGGTTGTTCTACTTGCGCGGGTTGTTGATGGATCGTGGTGGGTTGCAGGACCCCCAGGCCAGCCGATACAACGTTTTTGGGAAGCGATTGCGCGCGTTAGCGCTCCCTCCTGACTTAACCAAGGCGTCCGTGGAACGTCGCCAGGCACTTAAGAACGCCGGACCGCGAATCAAAGCTTTTCTTGATAAGCATTTTAGCGCCGATGGCCACGTAGCAGATGTCGACATCGCAATTGTTCCTATTGGCAGCACGCTCCATGGTTTTGCCATTGATGACAGTGATGTCGAATACCATCTTGTGGTATTGGGAGGTATCCCACCCCGTATACGCTTTCTTTCCATATCAGAAGAGGTCGATGAAGAAATGCGTCAGATCTTGGAAGAGCTGGGTTTTGTCCTCGACGGTCGTAATTTTGCAATGGACAATCTCTACAATTTCTCCGGATTCGTTTCAGGAAAATCTCATGACAGCGCTTATTACAAGAAAGATATATTGCTGGGAGAATGGACCCATGTTATTTTCTATCCCGTTGTCTATACGAGCAGCGAGCAAAAATTAGAGGCCGTTCGAAAAAACGTAGCGAGCTTTGTGTATGCCAACGAAACATCCGACGGTACTGTTTGGTCAGACGCCACTGAGGCGCATCGAGAGATATCGGACATCACTCATTATTTGGTGGAAGCAAAGGCTCATTGCCAATCATGGTTAAAAGCCCTGGGGGTGGATCCAAAATCTCCTGAGCAACTCGATCAATTCCTCGAGCAGCGCAACACATCAGTGGAATTGGCGCCGTTAGATGAACTGGTAAGCATGTACAATGCAGCGCTCTACCACGCTAAGGCGGTGTTTTTCAATCCAGAAGATCTTTCTGCACGTCCAGGCGCATTTAACTGGTGGCGATGGATTTGCTGGATTGGTCGGGGATTATCATTCAGAGTTTATGTCTCCGTACGTGCAGGTTTGACTTATTTGAGTACTGCCCATAAAACCTGGATTTATAAGCGGAATTTGCGAAGAAAGTTAGCGCTAATTCTGAAAGTGCCGAAGGGAGAGATTTCAATCACATCAAGCGCTGAGCACGTTGCAGTTTGGCGGGACAGCCCGCGGGGGTTAATACGTGTGGCACATATTGAGTTTAAATGGGAAGGAAAGAAATTGATTGTTGAGAATCATCAGTGTAATGTCAATGATAGGGGGCACGTCCTTGCATTATTGCTAGATTATGTTCGAGATCTCTCGAGGATATCCAACTCAGCAAGTTCTGCAGAAACCGTGGAGCTAGCAGCTCGTACAGTGGCATCCGTTTTGGAACAAATCGAGTTTTCCACGTATGTCCGAGATCAAAACGGACCGATGTTGACAGCTGCACAGCGTGTCACAAGATGGATCTTTTTAGATCCGAGAATCAAAAATCCTAAGAAGATAAAAGCCCTAGCTGCTGATGGCGCGTTTGAGCGTACGCATATAGTGGTGGGACCGAACGTGACTTTAGCTAAAGTGACACCTTCGTTACCGCCCCGCAGCGTCATCATCACCTACGCTCAGCTCTGTGAAAAGAACCTGGTTATTTTTCGGGAGGATCTTGAACGTTTCCAATGTTCAACGCTTTCGATCCTTCTGGACATATATATTTCGAAAATTCTCAAACAGCACCTCGACCGGAAATTGCTGTTGTTGTTAGAAAAGCTGAAGACCAACGTCCAGGGTGTTTTGCATTTGAAGCCTGATACAGATTACGCCGCGGCTGAGACTGATTACGTGGACCGCCAACTGGAAGCTGACGATGTCTCGAAACTTTCTCAGGCGAGTAAAACTATTTCGCACGTGAAAGCGATCTCGGTACACATTAACGATTTGGGCGTAGAATCTTTTTGGGGCAGACAAAGGCGCCAATTAGGGAAAATTCTCGCACAGGCATAATCCCTTATCCAAGCCCTCCAACCCAGTTGTAGTAAGATCCCACCTCCAATCATTTCAGGAGGACGGCATGGCAGCGGGGAAGAAAATGGAACCGGTTCGCGCGGCGGTTATTGGCGGAAGCGGCGTCTATCAGATCGAAGGGATGAAAGTTTTAAAAGAGTTTTATCCGACCACGCCCTTCGGAAAACCGTCGGATCCGATCACGATTGGTTCGTTTGAAGGTGTACGGTGCGCGTTTCTTCCGCGCCACGGCAAAGGCCATCGTTATCTCCCGTCCGAAATTCCCCAACGCGCTAATTTCTTTGCGTTGAAAATGCTGGGTGTCGAACATGTGATTGCGCTCTCGGCGTGTGGTTCGTTAAAAGAAGAGTTGGCGCCTCGTCAGTTTGTGGTTCCAGATCAAATTATCGACCGCACGAAGGGCCGCGTTTCGACTTTCTTCGGCAATGGTATTGTCGCGCACGTGTCACTCGCAAAACCCTTTTCTCCGACGTTGTCGCGAGCGCTGGTGGAATCGGTGCAAGCGCTGAAGCTTCCGGTCCATTCGAAAGGCGTTTACCTGTGCATGGAAGGGCCGGCGTTTTCAACGCAAGCTGAATCATTTCTTCATCGCCAGATGAATGCCGATGTCATTGGAATGACCGCAATTCCCGAGGCAAAACTAGCGCGCGAGGCGGAGATGAGTTACGCGATGCTCGCTATGGTCACCGATTACGATTGCTGGAAAGAAGACGAACACGTGTCAGTGGAATTGGTCATCGGTCACCTTATGGCCAATGCCGAGAACGCCAAAAAAATTGTGGCCCATTTGTTGCCGCGTCTTAAAGACGTGCCCAACGACGCCGGTTCGGCGCTGAAAAATGCGATCTTTACGAATCCGCAGGCGATCAAACCCGCGATCAAGAAAAAATTACAGCCGATTATTGGAAAGTATGTTCGGTAGGAAAGAGAGAGGCGTACTTGGTACTTGGTACTTAGTTCTTAGTAACAGAAATTGGGTGTGCAACGCCAACACTAAGTACCAGATACCAAGTACCAAGTACGCCTTCTCATGATCAAAGCCGTCATCTTTGATCTCGACAACACGTTGGTCGATTTCATGCGCGTGAAGCGCGCGGCGGTCAGTGGGGCGGCGGAAGCCATGGTGGACGCAGGCCTCAAAGCCAGCAAAGACGAAGCGATCAAACGGATCTTTCACATGTACGATCGTGAAGGCATCGAAGATCAGAAAGTGTTCGATAAAATGTTGGCGAACGAATACGGCGAGATTGATCACCGTATTTTGGCGGCGGGCATTGTTGGTTACCGGCGAGCCAAAGAAGGCAACATGGTGTTGTATACCTATGTGCGTCAAACACTGGTACAACTGCTAAAGATGAATTTGAAATTAGGTCTGGTGTCGGATGCGCCACGGATGTCGGTGTGGACGCGTTTGGTGTCCTTGGGTCTCGATGCTTTTTTTGACGCGGTGGTGACCACCGACGACACCGGAAAAAAGAAACCGGATCCCGCGCCGTTCTTACGGGTTTTGCAAAAACTTAATGTCGCTCCCGACGAAGCCGTGATGGTTGGAGATTGGGTTGAGCGAGACATGGTGGGAGCCAAGGCGCTCGGAATGAAGACGGCGTTTGCACGCTACGGCGATGATTTCAATACGCAAGACGCGGGCGCCGATGTGGAATTGGCGGATGTGCGACAATTGGTGACATTTATCGAAAAGGCGAATGCATGAGTGAATTTTTTCTCATATTCTTTAATATTGGCGTGCCGGTGCTCGCTGGTCTGGTTTATTTCATGTTGGCGCGCTACGTAAAACATATTGGGCCTATGCGCACGTTGGTCACCGGCAAGCTCACCTACGATGGCGCCTATTGGGGATTTTTGATTTTGGGCGCGTATCTCGCCACCCGTCCCGTTCAAATTTTGCTGGGCCCACATCCGGCGCCGCTGATTGTAAATTGCATCCGCGAGTTTGTGATGATGGGATTGTTCAGTCCGGCGGTTACTGTCGCAATGTTGAGTCTGGTTTTGGGGAGCTCGAATGTGCCGCGCATTTTGGTTCGTTCGTTGTTCGGCATCGGTCTTGTGATTGCAACGCTGTTCGTAGTGGTGAACGTGAAAGCGATTGGCGGCAGTGAACAGATTTTTATGGCGGGACGATGGCCCGCGTACGATGGCGTGTGGTTTCGCGGCGGAGGGGAAGGTCCTTCACATTTGATGCCAATTTTATTCTTGCTACGACTGTTTGACCCCGTGATGTTGGTGTTTGGCGCCGGGGTGCTGGTGTTGTGGCACGGCTTCAATTATCCGATCGAGAAAAAGATGCTGTACAGCAACATGCCGCTAAAACTCTATTACATGGGCGCGGCCTGCATCGCGTTTTCGTTGTCGATGTTGTCGGTTGGATTGCTTTATTTGTTCGCGCACATTCCGAACCAATGGTGGATCTATTATATCGGAGCGTTGGCCGCTGGGTTACTTGAAACCAAATCGCTTTCGCTGCCTCTTCGCCGCGCTGTACAAATTACTGAGCATGCTTGAAGATTCAGGTGAAACCCCCCCTAGCCCCCCCACTGTAAGACGTGGGGGGGCATACTTTCGTTGGGGGGAAATTGATGGGCGACGAATATGAAAGTTCGTCCCCGTCGGTTGCGCGCATCCGAAGCGTTGCGCAAAATGGTTCGCGAAACGACATTGACACCCGCGCATTTGATTGTGCCGCTGTTCGTGCTTGAAGGAAATGGGCAACGTCGTCCTATCGCATCCATGCCGGGGCAGTTTCAACTTTCTATTGATGAGGTGTTGATTGCGGTGGCCCAACAGCGGCGGCTCGGGCTGATGTCCACGTTGTTGTTTGGGTTGCCAAAACGAAAAGACGCCGTTGGCTCCGAAGCGTGGGCCAAGGACGGCGTGGTGCAGCGCGCCATTCGCGCCATTAAGAAAAAATGGCCAGAGCACGTGGTTTTTTCCGATTTGTGTTTCTGCGAATATACTTCCCATGGACATTGTGGAGTGCTGCGTGGCAAAGGTTCCAACGTCACCGTCGACAACGACGCCACGCTTTTGAATATCCACAAAACTGCGGTGGCCCAGGCCCGCGCCGGCGCGGATTTTGTGGCGCCGTCGGGCATGATGGACGGCGCGGTGGCCGCTATCCGCTCGGCGTTGGATAAAAATGGATTTAAACGCACAGGCATTCTCGCGTACTCCGCGAAATACGCGAGCGTGTTTTACGGTCCGTTCCGCGACGCGGCAGCTTCCGCTCCACAATTCGGCGACCGTCGGGCGTACCAGATGGATCCTTCAAATATCCGCGAAGCGCTGCGTGAGCTGCGCCAAGATGTCGAACAAGGCGCGGACATGGTGATGGTTAAGCCGGCGCTGTCCTATTTGGATGTGATTGCGCGGATCCGTCCTGAAATTGACGTGCCGCTGGTGGCCTACAATGTTTCGGGCGAATACGCGATGGTGAAAGCGGCGGAGAAAAACGGTTGGCTCGACGGTGCCGTTAACAGTCGAGCGGCGCTTGAGATTGTCACGTCTATCCGTCGCGCCGGCGCCGACTTGATTATCACCTACCATGCGCTGGAAATTGCAAAACAACTGAGTTAAGTGCAGAGTGAAGAATGCAGAATGAAGAATGTAAAAAAGGCGAGATACAAACCGCGGAATTAAAACGCAAGCTGTTTCGCTCTGCATTCTGCATTCTTCATTCTGCATTGTTTCTTCTGGTTGGGTGCGCTGTTAAGCCGCTTCCTCTTGAAGTTGGAAATCCGAAATGGGGCTTGGATATCACATGGCATGGACAGTCTTGCTTCACATTGAAGGACAGTGTCGATCGCACCGTTGTTATCGATCCGTTCGATGATACGGTTGGCTTCGAACCCATCCATCTATTCGCCGATGCGCTGCTGATCACGCACCATCATTTTGATCATGACAATCGGGCGGCGGTGCATCCGCGAAGCAAGAGCGTGGACATCATGGAGAGCACCGGTACCATGATGGTCGCCGGCGGACTGCCGGTAACAGGCCTTCCGTCGGTGCACGACAAGGAAAACGGCGACATTCACGGTCCGAATACGATATTTTTATTTGTGATGGGCGGTCTGCGCTGTGTGCATTTGGGCGACCTTGGCACCGCGCAATTGAACAACTACGATCGTAAAATGATTGGAAAGGTGGATGTGCTGTTCATTCCGGTGGGCGGTGTCACCACGCTGAACGCGGAGGAAGCGAAAAAAGTCGTAGACGAGCTAAAACCGTCCGTGGTTTTTCCGATGCATTATGGCAACATCCGCTTCTACCCTCTTGACTCGGTGGATCGTTTCGTCGCGTTGTTCCCGAAAAGCCAAGTGCGAATGGAGGACAACGCGCATGTGCGTGTCCGGGAGAGCGACTTAACGGACAAGCCTGTTGTTTATATTCTCCACACGACGTCAAAAAATTAAAAGGTGGTTCACATGAGATCGTTTTTGTTAGTGGCCGTGATGGTCGTTGGTTCCGCGCAGGCCGCGGAGCGTCCTACGACGCGGGCGGCAGCGGTGCCGAGCGATGACGTGTTGACGTTGGCCTCCCCCGGAATTGCCGGCCCGATCCCCTATGAAAAATTTGGTCGTTTTGAAAACGTCGGCACTCCCGATTACCATTATGTGCTTACCGATCGCAAAGGTCTGGCCGACGCCGCCGGCGAAGGTATTTTTCCCTATGAAGGTGTATCGCGCGATCCGGCCTACAAAGCGCTGCAAAAAGAACATGCGCTGGAGGGAAGTCACTGGAAATTTGTTGACGGCAACACCGCGGCCAAAAACTTTTATCGCTGGGCCACCACCAACGAAGATCCGGGCGTAAAACAGTTTTATACGGCGTTGATGTTGGAACGTGCCGGTTTGCTTGAGCAAGCGGTCAAAGCCTTTTACGCGGTAGCCGTGCATTTCCCGAAGACGGTTTCTTATACGTATTACGACACGCCTTGGTATGTCGGGGCGTCCTCGTTGGATCGCGTTGAGCAGCTGCTCCGCCGCAATCCGCAAGTGAAGATGAAATTGGTTGGCGGGCGCATCGCCGTGCAGAATCGTTACGATCCCGATGTAAAGAACGATGTGTTCTCGATCGATCCGGGAAAATTGGTCGCGTTAAAAAAACCGGAAGACGAAAAGCCGATCAACCTCCTGCGTATGAAAGTTTTAAAAACCGTCGGTGGTCGGCAATATCAGCTCAAGCAATTTAAGAATCATCATTGGGCTTTTTTTGTGGATGGCAAGCCATTCCCCATTCGCGCGATGACCTATTCGGTAACACCGATTGGCCGAAGCCCCGATCGGGGCAGCTGGAATGTTTCGAAAGATTGGCAGATGGTCGACTCCGACAACGATCAACATCACGACGGGTTCGATCAATCCTATATTGACGTGAATAACAACAACCAGCGTGACCCCGACGAACCAATTGTTGGCGACGGAAAAATACTTCAAGACTTGGGCGTTAACACGTTGCGCGCGTATCATCATCTTTACAACAAAGAGTTGTTTCGGCGGCTTTATAAAGATTATGGCATCCACATCTTGTGCGGCGACTTGCTCGGCGCTTATGCGGTTGGCAGCGGCGCGACCTGGACTGACGGCACCGATTATTCGAATGCGCAACAGCAAGAAACGATGTTGAAAAGTGTGCGCGAGATGGTAACCGAGAACAAAGAGGAGCCCTATATAGTGATGTGGGTGCTGGGCAACGAAAATGTCTATGGCGTCGCCAGCAACGCCGGCAAAGAGCCGGCAAGCTTTTTTAAATTTGTGAACCGGGCCGCGGAATTAATCCATCAGTTGGATCCGACCCGGCCGGTGGCGTTGGCCAATGGCGATCTGCTGTATCTCGACTATGTAAAAAAATATGCACCGGCCATCGATGTTATGGGAGCGAATTCTTATCGTGGCGAACAAGGCTTCGGTCGAAGCTTGTTTGAAGACGTGCGTGAAGCTCTCGACAAACCGGTTCTGATTACAGAATACGGCACCAGCGCTTACGGGGAAGGTTACACAACAGCTCAAGCGGAAGCCTATCAGGCCATGTATCTCGCTAACAATTGGGAAGATTTGGAAGCGCACATGGCCGGACACGGCGTGGGCAACGTACTCGGCGGCGTGCTGTTCGAATTTATGGACGAGTGGTGGAAAGCCAACGCCGACTTGCCCGAAAAAATTCAAAAGGCGCGCTCCGAATGGTACGCCTCAAAATCGGCGATGTACAAAAATTTGCAGCCGGACAAGCATGACACAGTTCCACAGTTTGGGTTTCCATTTCTCGATGGGTGGAGTTACGAAGAATGGTACGGCTTGATCTCACAGGGAGACGGCAGTAACAGTCCGTTTGCACGACATCTTCGTCCCGCTTACTCGACAATGAAAAACATGTGGAATTTGCATTAATATAAATGTGGCGCTGGATTTTTTTGCTCGCATTGGGCGCGAGCGGCGCGTATCTTTTTCGGACGTTCGGCTACGAGGGAATTTATGTCGCTTCCGCCTCTATGGAGCCGACGTTGCCGGTGGGCACGCATTTGATGGTGAACAAGCTGCTCGCGCATGTGCGCAAACCGCAGCCGGGCGACGTGATTGTTTTTGAGTCGCCGGTCGATAGCTCGAAAGGGTTGATCAAGCGCGTCATCGCCGTGGGCGGACAAACCATCGAGATTCACCGCAAGGCCGTGCTCGTCGATGGAACCGCCTTGTCGGAACCGTATGTGCAATACGTAAAGCCCGACGAAGAATTTATTGGAGACAACTTTCCAGCGATGAAGGTGCCCGCTAATACGGTGTTTGTTCTTGGGGACAATCGGGACGTCTCCGGTGATTCGCGCGATTGGAAAAATGCCGAGGGCGAGCGAATTTGGTTTTTGCCGGTTTCAAAAATTGAAGGATACATAAGGAGTTAATTATGGGCGTTGCCGATAAAATTTTGACGAAGGCCGGAACGAAGATTCCAGGGTTCGGTCCGCTGAAAAGTGTGGATGGCAAAAGTTACAGCTTGAATGACTTCGAAGCCAATTCCGTGCTCGTGGTGATCTTCAGCTGCAACCATTGTCCGTACGTTCAAGCGTACGAGGATCGCATCATGGATCTGCAACGCGACTACAAATTTAAAGGCGTGCAGTTCGTCGCGATCAATTCCAATGACGCAACCACGCATCCCGATGATAGTTTCGAGAACATGGTGAAACGCGCTGCCGAACGAAAGTTCAATTTTATTTATCTGCGCGACGAAGATCAGAGCGTGGCAAAAGCTTTTGGCGCCACCCACACGCCGCATTTATTTGTGTTTGATCGGGCTCGCACACTGGCCTACACCGGTCGCATCGACGACAATTGGAAGGAACCGGCGAATGTTCAGCGGCGCTATTTGAAAGAGGCTCTGGACGCTTTGGTATCAGGTCAACGACCCACCGAACCCGAGACATTTGCCATTGGCTGCACCATCAAATGGAAAAGCTGAGATCGATTCCAAAATCATCGAAGCTGTTTGATGTTGCACAGCACCATTTGGTTGGTGGTGTCAATTCGCCGGTACGCGCGTTCGGCGCGGTGGGCGGCACCCCGTTGTTCATCGCGAAGGCGCGTGGCGCGACGTTGGAAGATGTCGATGGCCATCAATATATCGATTTCGTCGGTTCTTGGGGACCAATGATTCTCGGGCACAATCCACCAAGCGTCACCGATGCCGTGAAAAAGCAGATCGAGGTTGGAACCTCGTTTGGCGCGCCGTGTGAAAAAGAAGTTCTGGTAGCAGAATTGATTAAAGAAGCATTTCCATCTATCGAGTTGCTGCGGATGACGAGCTCTGGTACCGAAGCGACCATGTCCGCATTACGTGTGGCGCGCGCGCATACCCGTCGGGTGCGCATTGTTAAATTCGAAGGCGCGTATCACGGGCATTCCGATAGTTTGCTCGTGGCCGCCGGTTCGGGCGCGACGACATTCGGTGTGCCTTCCAGCGCCGGTGTTCCCGAGTTTCTTGCGCAAAACACCTGGGTGCTGCCGTACAACGATACCGAAGCGCTTGATGATTTGTTTGTGAAACAAGGCCCTAACATCGCGGCTGTGATCATCGAACCGGTCAGCGGCAATATGGGCGTGGTCAAGCCTACTGAAGGGTTCTTGAAAATGCTCACAGCAATTTGCAAGCGCCATGGCGCATTGTTGATTTTTGACGAGGTCATGACCGGTTTTCGGCTAGGCTGGGGCGGGGCCCAAGCGATGTTCGGTATCAAGCCCGATCTCACCTGTCTTGGCAAAATAATCGGCGGCGGTTTTCCGGTTGGCGCGTTCGGTGGTCGCAAAGATATCATGGAAAAGGTGGCGCCGCTCGGACCTGTATATCAAGCAGGAACGCTTTCTGGAAATCCCGTGGCGATGAGCGCGGGATTGGCGCTGCTCAGTGAATTGAAAAAAACGCCACCGTACGCTCAACTTGAACAAACCACCTCCGAGCTGGTCGATTTTCTACGGGACTGCGCAGCCAAGAATAAAATCCCGGTTCAAATCAATCATGTCGGTTCCATGTTCACAATTTTCTTTAATGACAGTCCCGTGAGAAATTATCTTGAAGCCACCGCTTCCGACACCACCCGTTACGCGCGCTTTTTTCACGAATTGCTGAAACGCGGCGTGTATTTACCGCCGTCCCAATTTGAAGCGGCGTTTGTATCGACCGCACATTCTCCAACCGTCATCGACACCGCGGAAAAAGCGTTTGCCGGTGCGTTTCAGGCATTGCGCAAATGAAGCTTGGTACCGATCTCTTATTCTTATCCGAGGCCGATGTGCGTGGCCTGTTGACAATGGACGATGCATTGGCCGCTGTGGAACAAGCGTTTCGGTTGCACGCGCAGGGCCAAGCGCAGATGCCATCCAAGATTTATTTGGACTTCGAACCGTTCGGCGGCGATTTGCGCGCGATGCCCGCGTATCTGAAAGGCGCCAACGCCGCCGGCGTAAAAATTGTGAATTCAAATGCGGCCAACCCGGCGCGGGGTTTGCCGGCGGTGGCGGGCGTTATGATTTATGTGGATCCCGAGACCGGACTGCCGCTTGGCGTGTTTGGCGCGGGAACGCTCACCGCGATGCGCACCGGCGCGGCCGGCGGACTTGCTGCAAAATATTTGGCGCGGCCGGAATCCAACACGCTGGCTTTGATTGGATGCGGTCGCCAGGCCGAGACACAGCTGGAAGCGTTGCTGAAATTTTTTACGTTTTCGGAGATTCGTGCGTGGGGAAAAACGCCCGAAGAATCGTCCAGCTTCTGCAAACGTTTGGCGTCGTCTATCCCAGCCTTAAAAGCGGTGGTCAACGTTGAAGAGGCGGTGATGAACGCCGACATCATTGTGACCACCACACCGGTGCACAAGCCCGTGGTCAAAGCGGCGTGGGTAAAACCGGGCGCGCACATCAACGCTATCGGCGCCGATGCGCCAGGGAAACAAGAACTCGAAACCGCATTGATTTTGAAATCTCGCGTGGTGGTTGATGAATGGCATCAAGCCTCGCACGCCGGTGAACTAAACGTACCGGTTTCGCAAGGCCACTTTTCGGAGAAAAATCTTGTGGCGCAGTTGGGCGAGATTCTCGTCGGGCAGAAGTCGGGGCGTACAAGCGCCGCTGATAACACAATTTTTGATTCCACCGGATTGGCCATCCAAGACGTGGCCACCGCCAAACGCATTTATGAGAAAGCCGTCAAACTAAACAAAGGTCAGGTTCTGAATCTCCATGGTTGATATCGCTCCGTTTCGCGCGTTGCGTCCCGCATCGAAGAAGGGCGCCGACATCTCAAGTTTCATTTGCCCGCCATACGATGTGATTTCGCCGCATCAGCGTGAAGCGATCGAGAAAAAAAATCCTAAAAATGTGGTTTTGCTGGAATTGCCGAGCGGCGATGAAACGACGAAGTTCGTCAACGCCGGGAAAATCCTTCAGCGATGGCGGGCCCAAGGCTATTTGCAACAAGACCGCGTTGAATCGTTTTATTTGATTGAGACCACGTTTAAAATTGACGACCCGTTTGCGCCGAAAGAAGCGCAAAAACGATACGGTGTTATGACGGCGCTGCAGATCGAAGCGCCTGGCAAAGGCGCGGTTCATCCGCATGAGAAGACGTTGTCGAAAGCCAAAGAGGAACGTCTGAATTTGATCACCGCGTTGGACGCTGACATCAGCCCGATCTTTGGCCTTTTTTTCGACAAGCGAAAAAAATGGCGTGCGTTTGTTAAGAAAATTATCGGAAAAGCGCCGTTGGTGTCTGGCAAGGAAAGCAACGACCTTACGCACCGTATGTGGAAGATTGAATCGCCGGCCCTGATAAAAGAGCTGCGACAATTTCTGAAGACCAAAGATCTTTATATTGCCGATGGCCATCACCGTTACGAAGTGTCATGGGCTTATCGTCAACAACGCTTGGGCAGCGAGGCGGACGCTCCGCTTAGCGCGGGTTGGCGTAGTGTGATGACGTATGTGTGTCCGATGGAAGAACCGGGCCTGTTGATGCTGCCGACGCACCGGTTGGTTCGTTCCGCCCACACGATTCAAGAATGGCGCGATCACTTATCGTCTTACTTTGCATTTGAAAAAGTGCCCACTATGGCCGCGTTGGTGAAAACCTTGAGCGCGCCCGTGAAATCGCAACGCCAGATCGGATGGGTGCATGCTGAGGGAATTGAGTTGCTTTCCATTAAAGCGGGGACCTCCGCCGCCATCATGATGCCTGAGCGGCCTGAGGCGCTTCGCGCGCTCGATGTGGTATTGCTGCACGACATCGCGCTTGGAGAATCGGTGAAACCCGATTTCTTACTCGACAAAGAAATTATTTTTACGCGCGACTTGGACGGCATGAGCGCATTGGCGAAAAAAGAACCGCTGTGGGTTGGGTTCGTGCTCGGATCGCCGGGCGTGGCGTCGTTGGCGAACGTGGCGGAAGCCGCGCAAGTGATGCCGCCGAAAACGACCTACTTCTATCCGAAAGTTCCGACAGGTTTTACACTCATGCCGCTCGATCAAGAAATTAAATGACCGGATTCGACATTGTTTTGTTGATTGTCCTCATCGCGTTTGCGTTGCTCGGACTGAGGCATGGCAGTGTGTGGATCATCAGTTGTTTGGCCGGAGGTTTCCTGGGCGCGTATCTGGTTGAATATTACGCGTTGCCCGCCACCGAGTGGATCGGAACCTTCGCCGGCGCCAAATGGATTGCCTGTGTGTTGTTGTTTCTCGGCGGCGTGCTGCTCGCGGTGATTCCGGGTTGGGTGGTCAGTCGTTTGGCTGGCATGTTTTGCGTGGGCGCGCTCGACAAAATGTTGGGCGTGTTTGCGGGATTGCTAGCAGGACTTGTGGCGGTGATGCTGGCGTTTATGATTTTACTGCCGCGTTTTCCATTGATGGAGCGCAGCGCCTCCTGGCGGAGATCGCATTTTGCGCGGCCGTTGTGCGATCGTCTGCAACGTTTCTTCGGACATTCCTCGCGACAACGCGCCACGGTTACCGACGAAATCAAAACCGCGATCAGTGAACAAGTAACACCGGTCGTGAACAAAACCACCACTTCGATTAAGACCACCGCCCATGAAGCCGAACATGCGGTCGAGAAAAAAGCCAAAGCTATGAAAAAGGCCGTCACAGGAGACAAGTAAATCCGCCGCGTGTTAGGGGCGGCGCCCACCGATCCGCTGGAGTTCTGGCGTTGCTTGCATCCGTCGCCGCGATTGGGATTTTATTTTGGTTCCGGCGCCGGCACCGACAACGATCACCTCATCTATATGTCCGTCGGCGAACCGCAGCGTTCGTGGCGCTCCGATAGCCCCGCTGCGTTGCGGGTCGTTCAAGCGAGCCGGCCAAATCCCAATGATCCGTATCCGCGCTTCGTCGGCTACATCGGATTCGAAGGCGGCCGCGCTTTTGATCCTGGCATCGGCCGAATGCGCCGGTGTCCCAATCCGCTGCAAACACCCACTTTTTTATTTGGCGACTACGGCGCTACCGTTCAAATCGACTTGCAAAAGAAGCAAACGACGCTGCTGTGGCGGGGATCCAGCCAAACGGGTTTTCAGAGATTGTTGAAGCGAATCCAAACCGTTTTGGCCCAAGATCCGGCCCCGTCCGTCCATCACGTCGTCTATCCAAAAACCGAGCTCGCAAAAGAAGATGTGATGACCGCGCGCCGTTTTCGATCCATGGTGATCAACGCCAAAGCGGCGATCGCGCGCGGCGATATTTATCAAGCCAGTCTCAGTCTTCGATTCAAACGCGTTTATCGGGGCGATGCCTACAGCTTGTATCGTAAGGTTTGCGCGAGCAATCCGTCGCCGTACGCAGCGCTTTTGGCGTGCGGCGATCATTGGTTGGTCAGCAATTCACCGGAGTTGCTGTTGCAAATCAAAGGGCGACGCGCTGTGAGCCGTCCGATCGCCGGTACGCGTGCGCGCGGCAAAACGGTGCGCGCGGACCAACAACGCCGCGGGCAGCTGCTACTCTCGCCCAAAGAGCGAGCGGAACACATCATGTTGGTAGATTTGGAACGAAACGATTTGGGTCGCGTGTGCAAAGCCGGATCCGTGAAAGTAACCGAACAGTTCAGCATCGAACGCTATTCGCATGTAATGCACATCGTGTCGCAGGTGGAGGGAACCCTGCGAGCGGACCGAACCGCCACGCACGCGCTGGCGGCGCTGTTTCCGGGCGGCACGATCACGGGGTGCCCCAAAATTCGGTCCATTGAACTCATTGAGGAACAAGAAAAAATTTCCCGCGGCCCTTTTTATGGCAGCGCAGGTTTTTTTAGCGGCAACGGCGACGCTATTTTTAATATTTTGATTCGCACCGCACTGCTGAAAGATCGTCAAGCCTGGGTCCAAGCCGGCGCCGGCATCGTCGCTGATTCGGACCCCAAACGCGAATATTTAGAAGTAAAAGCCAAAGCCGCGGCGCTGCTAGAGGCGTTGGAGAAGAGTTAAGTGCGGTTTTTTGTACACTCCCGCCCTGCTAAATCTTAAGTTTCCGAGAAGGCCATGAATAACGAACAACCGAAACGCGTTTTGAAACTGGGCTTGCCCAAAGGTAGCTTGCAAGAAGCCACCACCGAACTATTTAAAAAAGCTGGTATTCGTATTTCCACTGGCGATCGTTCTTACTTCCCGTACTGCGACGATGATGAAATTGAAGTGATGCTGATTCGCTCGCAAGAAATGGGTAAATACGTGCAAGACGGTTTGTTCGACGTTGGTTTAACCGGTCAGGATTGGATTTTGGAAACCGGTGCTAAAGTTCACGAAGTCTGCGAGCTTATGTACGGTAAATCGGGATTTCGGCCGGTCCGCTGGGTATTGGCGGTTCCCAACGATTCGCCGATTAAATCCGTTCAAGATCTGCAGGGAAAAACCATCGCCACCGAATTGGTTAACTTCACAAATAAATATTTGGCCGAGCGAAACGTGAAGGCAACCGTGGAATTTTCGTGGGGCGCCACTGAAGCGAAAGCCGGCATGTTGGTTGATGCCATTGTCGAGCTCACCGAAACCGGTCGCTCTCTAAGAGCCAACAAACTTCGCATCGTCGAAGATTTTCTCGCTTCCACCACGCGCTTTATCGCAAACGAAGCGGCTTGGAACGATCCGTGGAAACGTCAGAAGATTGAGAATATCGCTATCCTGCTCAAGGGCGCGCTGGCCGCCGAAGGTATGGTGGGATTGAAAATGAACCTCGAGGAAAAGAATTTGGATAGAATTATGGCGATTTTACCGTCGCTAAAGCGACCCACGGTCAGCAAATTAACGTTGGCCGGCTGGATCGCGATCGAAGTGGTTTTGGAAGAGATCGTGGTGAAGCGCGTGATCCCGGAGTTGAAACGGGCCGGCGCCGAAGGCATTATCGAATATCCGTTGAACAAGTTGATCGCCTAACGGAGTTGATCATGGACATCTGCAAACACACAAAATGGTTGTGCGAAAACACCGCGCGCTTGGAACGCTTCGCTGGCCGGTGGGTGGCGTTTTTCACAGAGAAAAACCAAGTCAAAAGCGCCGACTCCTTAAAGCGCGCATTGCGTTTCTCTCGCGCGAAAAGAACCAGAGCTGTGCCGTTTGTTTTTCATGTCCCCGGCAAAGAGGACGTAAGGACCTCTATCCACTTTGCCAAAACGAAATAAATCTTCCGACGACATTCAGCGTTATCACTTCCCGTATGTTCGTTTCCATGGCAAGCATTATCCGTTGATCCCGGTCACACTGCGCGCGGCCAAGCGTTCGGTAAAAACCTTCGCGTTAATCGACTCCGGCGCCTCGATCTCCGTTTTTCGTCCCGAAATCGCGGAGACGCTAAAGATTCCGAAAATAGGCCGGCAGCAAATGTCGCTGGGCACCGCTGATGGGGAAGTAGGGATTGGCATCGCGAAACTCGGACTGAAAATTGGCGACACATTGATCAAAGCGAAAATTGGATTTTCAGAAGATTACGCGGCGCAGTTCAACATATTGGGGCGCGAAAGCGTTTTTACTCATTTCAGCATTTGCTTCAACGAGATCATGCGGATTGTCATTATGGTCCCACTCGGAGGAAAATAATTTCATGACCGTTCGCGTTCGTTTTGCTCCATCGCCCACCGGTTTTTTGCACGTCGGAGGCGCGCGCACCGCGCTTTATAATTGGTTGTTCGCCCGTCATAACACCGGCACATTTATGCTTCGCATCGAAGACACCGACGAGGCCCGTTCCACCGACGAATCAATGAATGCAATTTTGGACGGCTTGCAATGGCTCGGCTTGGATTGGGACGAAGGACCGGGTGTGAAGGGCAGCAAGGCCGAAACAGGCGCGTTCGGTCCGTATTTTCAGATGGAGCGTTTGGCGATTTATCGAAAACAATTGGAAATCCTGTTGGAAAAAGATCGCGCGTATCCTTGTTTTTGCACAAAAGACGACCTCGAACAAATGCGCAACCGCGCCATGATCGCGAAGCGCGCCCCAAAATACGATGAACGTTGTCGCAAAATCCCGAAGGCCGATGCACAAGCGCGCGTCGAGAAAGGAGATCCGCATGTTTACCGTTTGGCGCGTTCGCACGACGGAGCGGTGGAGTTCGCCGACATTGTGAAAGGCCCGTTAAAATTTGAAAGCGAGTTGCTCGACGATTTCGTGCTCGTAAAATCGTCGGGCGTGCCCACGTTCATGTTCGCTGGCGCCGTCGACGATTATCTGATGGAAATTACACACGTGATTCGAGGCGATGATCATTTGTCCAACACGCCGAGACAAATCCAGATTTTTGAAGCGATGGGCTGGACTCGCCTTCCGCTTTTCGCACACATCTCAATGATTCATGGGCCTGATGGATCGCGACTATCGAAACGCCACGGTGCGACCTCCATCGAAGAATTTCGCAAGATCGGTTATTTACCGGAAGTCATGCTGAATTATTTGGCGTTGCTCGGTTGGTCGACATCCGATTCTCAACAGCTTTTCAACCCCGCTGAACATTTTAAGGAGCTCGTTGAAAAATTCGAGCTTGAACGCTGCCAAAAAAGCCCGGCTGTGTTCGACATGGAGAAGCTTAAGTGGATGAACGGTGTGTACATCCGCCAATTCAGCAAAGACCAACTTTTAGAGAAAGTGTGGCCATTTCTTGTCGAAGCAGGGTTGGTGAAGACCGATGCCGACCCGGCGCTGAAACATTACGTGCACGAAGCGTTGATGCTTGAACAGGAAAAATTGGTCGTAATGTCAGAGGCCGCCGGATTGATCGATTTCTTTTTAACGCCGGAGGTTGTTTTCGATCCGGAATCGTTTGAAAAAGTTTTAAAAAAAGACGGCGCCAAACCGATTTTGGAGCGGGTGCGCGTCATGTTTGCGGCACTCCCGACGTTAACCGCGGCCAACACCGAAGCGGCGTGTCGGGAAGAAGCCCAGAAGAATGCGCTGAAAAACGGCCAGGTCTTTCATCCGGTGCGCGTGGCCGTGTCGGGCCGAACCAAAGGCCCCAGTCTTTTCCACATGCTGGAAGTGCTCGGCAAAGAGCGCGTCCTCAAGCGCATCGATCGAGCTATCGGAATGCTTTAAATGTTTTGTTCCGTTGCATCGCTATAGTAGACTCCGTCGACGAATGCAAAAAAAAGAATTTTTTAATCGGATCGATTTCAATAAACCCTGGGACGAAACGGACTGGGAAAAATTTTTCGTGGCGCAAGACGAATACCGTGTCGCCAGTCAAAGTGAAGATCTGCGCAAGCAACCGATGCAAAAAATTCGTTTCGTCGGCCCCGATGAAGTGAAAGCGTTCGAGCCCATTATCCGCGAATACGGCGTGACCACCGGGCCCACCATTACCGACACGCTTCGCGCAGCGCCGTTTTACGGCGACTCCAATCCGGAAGAGGATTATCATCCGGCTACCGATGAGGATCCGCATTACTGGGGAGAAGGCGCGCCGCTGTCGACCGTTTTGATCTATCGCGACTGCTGCCGCTTCGCGATCTGCACCTCGCAGGAAATTGATCATTATCTGAAGTCAAAAGATTTGGCCTACCGTAAAAAATATACGGTGGAATTTGAGATGCTGCGCTTTCACGCCAATTGGATCGCTATCAATGTCGCGCAAGGCCACATGATCGGCTATTCAGAAGAACGTGTTCGTGGCAACATCGCCAAAGCCATGCGGGCGCTGCAGCACGCAAACACCTGCATGGGACTTCTAAGCCGCATTTCTCTACGCACACGCTCCGCGCGTCTTCGCCGCGAGCTTTTCTCTTTCGCCGTACAACTGCGCAACGGCCTCCACCACTGGATCGACGAACTGCGCAGCCGTATAGCGCATTAATACAGACCACAGAAATTTTGTGTGACCCTGTCGCCCCGGCACGCTTTTTGGCCCAGGTGTTCATCCGAAAACCTGGATCCCGGCCAAAAGCATGCCGGGATGACGATTACCTCAGGTTGAGGTTGTTAGCCGAGAATGCCGCAACCGAAATAGCGGAACGCGGATGAGTGAGGAAGGATTTTCTGTGGTGATCAGCAGCGTTCGTCCCTCTAAGGCAAATCCAGTCGGCGTGGCTTTTTCGATCAGCGAGTCCAAGTCGTAGGACGCCAACTTCAACAGCGGTTTTTGCAAGCGGTATACGTTGATCAGTCTGGATTTTCCGTCGAGAATCCACAGTTGGTTTCTGTCTAAGAAAAACGAAGTGATAGTCAAATCCGGCAGGGGGAAGTTATCGCGGATTTCTTCGACATCGTTGCCACGGTGTTTGAACAGCTTCAACGCATCTTGATCGGCTGACCAGAGATCGGTTCCGTCGAAAAAGAGTCCCACGGGTTTGGTTTGCGGTGCGGCGATCGCTGACAACACCTGATGATCGAGTGTGGGCGCGTGCAGGTTCAGCTTTAAATCCAAACCGTCCAAGGTCCAAAGTGTTTTCTCTGACAGCGCCATGCCCGTCGCCAAATTGTTCGGCAGTGCTTCCACGGCAATGATTGTAAGCCCGGCGTCGTCTTTGTGCGTGAACAAAATTTTTCTGAACCAATCCATAATGTAAATGCGTTGATGAAACATCACCGGGCCCAACGTGTGCGAATAAGGAAGGGGGGTTTGTACCACGCGCCACACCGCGAACCAGAAAGCGATTCCAATCGCAGCGGTCACTACCACCAGTCGAAAAAACGTTTGAATTTTTTTAATGAACCCTGATGGCGCATTTTTCCACGCCAACGCTCGCGCTACCGTTTCGGATTTTCGGAAAAGTTTTGGAGAAAAAGGCGCCGACCTGCCCGGTGTGTCTTTGAGTTCGATTTCCAGTTGGTGGATGAGATCTTGGAGTCGAGCGTCGTCTTGGCGTTGGGGTGGAGAATCGGGCAGTGGTTCCGTCGAATCCATTTTCGAGAGGCCTTCCACCACAAACTCGCTCATAATGCGGTTAATTTTTTTTTCGTACGTGGTTTTGGCATCTTCCCACTCTTTCTCCATCCGTTGTTGGTAAGAGCTAATGTCGTCCACCAGTTCAGCGGCGGAGGTCGGTGGTTCGTCGGGCAAAATAGCGTCGAGTTGCGGTCCCTCGACCGGCTTTTTTGCTTTGTCTTTTGGATCTTTTTCGGAGAAACCCATAGGCGGACTAAGTGTAGCCGCCGGCTCGAGCGATTTCCAGCATCCTTATTATAGGAGGCCTCATTGCATCCGCCGGCGGATTCGGTCCAGTTCCTTGTTCACGCGAGCTGCTCCGCTTTCGCCGAACTGCTTAAGGATTTCGCGCAAGATTTCCACCTTTTCGTGATCCGTGATATCGCGTTCCGCGGCGTCTTGATAGTAACGCCACGCCCGTTCGAGCTCTTTCGGAAGCACGATTCGATGCGTGCTGGGTTCCGGTTCGACGGATTTCTTAATTACGGGCGCCGGAATCCGTTCGATTTTTGGCGTGGATTTTTTCACCGGCTCCGGCTTCGGTGTCGGCTTGACTTCAACCGGTACGGCAGGTTTTGCCGCCGGTGGTGTGGACGGGGCTGCGGGCGCAACCGGCACCACGACCGCGGGTGCGGCGGGCATTTCCGGTTTCAGCTCAGCAAGTTCACGTTCGACGACGGAAAGATCCACGCCTTTGCCTTGATAGGTCACTTTCATTTGTTCCAGCAAAGAGCGAAGCTCGACGTAGGTGGCAGCTGCGGATTTCCGCATGAAATAATACCCGAGCGAAGTTCCATAGGCTTGCGCCAATGCATCACGTTCGGAAGCTTTTTGCTGGGCCTCGGTTTTTTGGGTCGGTGTCACCGGCGTCGGTGCGACCAATGTCGCGGGCGCTGGTTCTTCGGGGACCACAATTTCTTCCGGCGGTTTTATTCGGCGTGCCAGCAGTTGTCGATAGGCGCGCATCACAATCTCGTCTTGCGGCATCAACTCCAAGATACGCCGCACGTCGTCAATAGACGCGTCCAATTGATCGGAGCGATACGCTTGCGCAGCCAACTCGCTGAGCGCCATCAACGTAAGGCCGGTGATACGATCGGTTTTCTGTGTGGTCGGAGTTAACAACGCCAGACGCATCAATGCCGGTCTCGGTTCGTTGTGCGCGAGCAAGTCCAGCGCATTGGAAGCTTCGGTTTTGTCTTGCTCCGGCACGCCACTGAGCAGCATCATTTTTAATTTCGGCCATGCCATAAAGTCCGAATATTTCCGCATTAAGTCGCGCATCTCACCGCGCACATGTTTGAGCCCGTCATCATCAAGTCGGTATTTGCGCAGCAGTAGCAACATCAGATGGTCTTTGTAATCCACCGGTGTGTTGCGCCCAACGGCGAAGCGCGTCAATATCAAGTGCGCACTCAAACTGTCGTACGTAAAGGCGTCGAGCAGGTCTGCGTTCGTGTAATCCTTGCTGGTTTCCGTGGTGGCGGCGCCCATGCGGAAACTAAATCCAAGACGGTGTAAACCGGCGACACCGGGGATGGCCGCGATCGGGAACGTGAACGCGTAATCCAGACGGAAGCGCGAATACAAATACGACAATCCCATCGTCATTTCTTTGTAGTTGCGCGATCCGCTGGCGTAGCCTCCGCGCAAAATGAGCCCGGACAGCCCGGCCATTGGAATGTTGCGCTCAAGACCCAATGCGATATCGTTGTCAGTTTGGCTTGCTAAACGTTTGATGCGACGTAGTTCGGCGGTGGCCGTACCCCATTTTGGTCGGTAGCCAACGCCGGCTTTCAGTGCCATTGGTGCTTTATCTCCATCTCCGCCCAAGGACACATCCGGCTGATTTATATTGGTCGCGGCGATACCGGCTGTATATTGATATTTGGAGCCGAATTGTGCGAGCCCGCCGAGATCCAACGCGTATGTATCTTTGCTATTGCCGGAGCTAAACAATTGATCTTGCTGGTTCGAGGCGACACCCGCGTCGTTCAACGCGTTTTCCGTAAAGCGATCCAGCTGATATTCGCGGTGCAGTTGCTTCACATTACCACCCAGCGAATAAATTCCGCGCCATCCGTAAGGTTCGAGATCCAGACGATGACCGTAACTCAAAGTCAGCGTGCGTTCGTTAAAGAGGTCCGCAGCCTTGAGGTTATGATAAGCGAAACCAACGCTGCGAAAACCGCGGACCAACGGCATCGCATAACCAACGTAGGTATCGTCGATGGTAGAACCATCGCCCAGACCTTTCACCGCTTGGCTGTACTGGCTGGTGAGCTGTCCTTCGTTTAGTTGGATCAAGCCCGCAGGGTTGTAGGCAATTGCATCCGCATCATCGGCCACAGCGACAAAGGCGTTGGTCATTCCGGCGGCGCGCGCACCGGCTTCCTGATCATCAAACGCCGCGCGGAGCGTCGCATTCGGCATCGGAATGATAAAGGTTGCGATCAGTAAGAGTCGGAGCCAGCGCATCATCTGGCCACCCCCACCGATCCGGTGAAGCTCTTGCCTTCACCATTGATCTTATAGATGTACACGCCGCCAGGGACAACAACGCCCTTGTCGTCTTTTCCGTCCCAGATCATTGTGTAGCCAACGCCTGTTTGTGTTTGCGGCGGCAGCAACGTACGTACGTGGCGACCTTGTTTGTCCACAATCTCGCCGGTGACGGCGGTGTTATTCGGATTCTCCAACACGAAGTAGACGCGATCGTTAAGGCCATCGCCGTTGGGGGTGAACAGTCGCGGATAAACATTGCCTTGACTCAAGTTCAGGGAAGTGGCGCTGGCCTTCGCGCGAAGCTGATAGCTGCCGAGATACGACGATTTTGTGGACAGCGATTGTTCGCTGATGTTCAATGTTCCGCCGATCTTGACCCAGGTTACGCCGTTGAACCAGAACAGCGAGAGCTGACTGGGCGAAATTGTATTGGCCGACGTTTTTAGCGTGGTGGAATCTAAGTTTGGAGCGCCAGCCGCCACTTGGCCATTCACGAGGTTGTATCCGACGGCGACCGTCGCTTGCGGTTTCGCGAACGCCAAGTCACCAAGCACTTCATGGGTATCGGTGCGAACGAGGTTCAACCGAATTGTGCGCAGGATATAGCCGACATCCGCTACCGGTTCTTCACTCATTTCAATCGTCAGCGGAACGCCATATTTGTTATAGGCCGAGCGCAACAGATCGTTAACGCTCTCGGGCATGACGACATGAGACACGCCATCGGAGCTGATATAAATAACATTGGCATCGTGACTTGAATCTGCGGTCAACGAATCCAATGATTCATTACCGCTGGTGTCGACGGCGCGCACCGAGTAATACAGCGTTTGATTGTTCACCTGATCGGCGAAGGCGGTTACGTTTAATGGAACCGGCGTGATCTTCACCGAACCTGCGGTAAGCGACGTACGACGGTAAATGTTGTAGCCGGCCAAATCTTTTATCGGCGAACCGTCGGAATTTTGCGTGACGGGTTCCCACGTGAGCGTAAAGGCCAGGCCCGTCGCATCAAGCGAGCCTTTGAGCCCTGCGGGCGCGGCTGGGGACAGGAAGTCAACTTGCAACGGCGTTTGTGCTACCACGACGGCAGACGGTGCGGTGATCAATCCGTCGCCGTTGATCGCGCGCAACCGGTAATAATAGGAGGTGAATTCAATTAGGCCGTTGTCGGTGTAATTGAGCGCTGTGAGCAAGCTCAGCACGGTGAAGTTCGTTCCATCCACCGAACGTTCCAGTCGATATTGCGTGCCAGTGGCATTCCCGGCGGAGCTCCAGGCCAACGAAATTGAAGTGAACCCGACGTTGGTGGTCGAAAAATTCACAGGAACCGCGGCAAACGTGTAAACGGTTTGTACGCCGGTCGGCGCTGAAATTCCGTTGCTGTTGCCGGCAGACAATGTGCGGTTGATGGCGCTGTTGGGCGTCAAACCTTTTTCGGTCGCGGTAAGATTGTTCGTTTGCGTGATAAGCGCGCCGGATGGATAAGCATTCAACATGTAGAAGCCCGCTCCGGTAGAGGCTGTCCACGACCATTGAATGCTTTCGGTGCTGAGCGCAGTGCCAGCAAAATTCGTTGGTGTGCCCGGCGGCTTGCTGCTGGAATTCACGGGATACGATTGGGCCTGATTGCTGTTTCCGACACGTGCATCGACCGGTGACAACTGTCCGTCTCGATCAATGGCTTTGATGCCGAAATAGTATTTCACGTTTACTGTGAAGCCTTGCACTGTGGCGAATTCAATGACGCCAGGCGCATGCGCGGGAGTAATAATTTGTTCCGACGCCGCTTGTTGAGTCCACCATTGATCCGCCGTTGCGGCGGACGTCGCCGGATATGTTGTGTATCGGATCGCATAGTGATCGATCCCGATGCGATTGTTATTGGAGGGAGCGGTCCACATCAGTTGTATATCTCCGTCTTGGATTCCAACCGGTGCGGCATGCAAGTCTGTGATCGCGTTGGGCGGATTTAAAATATGGAATCTCAACTCAAGATTCTGAGTCGATGCCGCGCGCGCGGGCAAAGCGGTAGCTAGAGCCCAACTAAACATCATCGGCCCTGCCAAGACGCGCGCTAAGAATCGGCGCAAACGCGTCATTGGGCTTTACCCATAATCACCACTTTCCGTGTTCATTTCGTTTGTCGAAATCACCTCTAAAAAAACTGTATCGGCTACGATGTCGTCGACATCGTGCCGCTAAAATGTCATTCGATACGTGACGCACCACGCCCTTCAATGGCGTTTCGCGTTCGTTCGATGTTTTTTCAGAAGTTAAAATTCAGAGTTGATCTCGATAAGAATCCTCCTGATTCATTTTTTCACGTGCTCTGTTTATTGAACCGCCAACGTGATGGTGGCTTTGTGCTCGGCACCGTCGGTGATTGCGGTCGGAGTTTTGATACGGAACCACAGTCCACGCACACCGTTGTAAGCGACCTGATATCCCGCTTCGCCGTGAGTGGTGTTACCGAAGACTTCGTCGGTGCACGCGACAGCGGAGTAGGTGAGAGCATCGTTTGTCCAAGCGGCTTGGATATTTCCTGGATCGGAGAACTGAGCGGACAACGCGTACTGATCGGTGCCGGCGCTGCTGGCAAGAACCCAATCTGTACCGGTGCCAACCGCGGTCGCACTGGCGCCTTGGATGGTGTAGGTCTCGATCAAACCACCGGAGTCGTTGGTAACGGTGATGGAACTCGCCGAGACAACCGTCGCGTTAACAGCCAACGCACCGAAGTCGTAGTAGGTGGTGTTAACCGCGAGCGACTTTGAGGCAGTGATGGACACATGGATGTCCAAGCCTTTACTTTGGGTATAAGCACGCGCTTCCGAGGTAAGTCCTGATACAGCTACAGCTGCCATAAGCAGCCACATCTTTTTTGTAATGAACTTCATTTTTGTTTCTCCTTTTTTATTTCCGGTTGAATTTGTTCAATCGGTTAACTGCTTTATTCACTAAGACATCTCTTCTCTGTTATTGAACCGCCAACGTGATGGTGGCTTTGTGCTCGGCACCGTCGGTGATTGCGGTCGGAGTTTTGATACGGAACCACAGTCCACGCACACCGTTGTAAGCGACCTGATATCCCGCTTCGCCGTGAGTGGTGTTACCGAAGACTTCGTCGGTGCACGCGACAGCGGAGTAGGTGAGAGCATCGTTTGTCCAAGCGGCTTGGATATTTCCTGGATCGGAGAACTGAGCGGACAACGCGTACTGATCGGTGCCGGCGCTGCTGGCAAGAACCCAATCTGTACCGGTGCCAACCGCGGTCGCACTGGCGCCTTGGATGGTGTAGGTCTCGATCAAACCACCGGAGTCGTTGGTAACGGTGATGGAACTCGCCGAGACAACCGTCGCGTTAACAGCCAACGCACCGAAGTCGTAGTAGGTGGTGTTAACCGCGAGCGACTTTGAGGCAGTGATGGACACATGGATGTCCAAGCCTTTACTTTGGGTATAAGCACGCGCTTCCGAGGTAAGTCCTGATACAGCTACAGCTGCCATAAGCAGCCACATCTTTTTTGTAATGAACTTCATTTTTGTTTCTCCTTTTTTATTTTTAACGACAAATTTATTCAACCGGTTGAACCGACTCATTGCACTGCCAAGGTAATAGTGGCTTTATGTTCTGCTGTGTCTGTCACCGCGGTCGGGGTTTTGATGCGAAGCCACAATCCACGAATTCCATTGGGCGTAACCTGAAGACCAGATTCTCCGGGTGTCCCATTTCCAAACTGGTCGGCCGTACAACCGATTGCTGCGTACGTTAGGTCGTCCGCTGTCCATGCGGCTTGTATGTTTCCAGGGTTTGAAAACTGAGCGGCCAGCGCAAACTGATCCGTGCCGGCGCTCGTAGCTAAAACCCAGTTGGCGCCAACGCCAACAGGTGTAGCGCTGGCGCCTTGGATCGTGTAAGTCTCAATCAAACCACCGGAATCGTTGATGACGGTGATTGAACTAGCGGAGACAACTGTCGAATTAATCGCCAACGCCCCGAAGTTGTACGAGGTCGTATTCACCGATAACGATTTGGAGGCGTTGATCGAAACGTGGATGTCTAAATTTTGCGAAGAGCTAGCGGCTTCGACGCTGGGCGCCAATCCGACGCCCAGTAAAATAAAGACGAAGCCGAAAACTCTGTTAAGACGTTTGATCATTTGGCTCCTTCAACATTTACATAGATTTTCGCGTAGTACGTGACGCCGGTAATATCAGGATCCGACGGCTCAACTTTGATGACGAACATTAATTTTTTGCCGCGCAGAGACGGATCATTGGGCAGAGAAATTTCGATGCCAGGGTCCACGAAATCGCTGGGTTCTATTTCGAAACTGGTTTTGCTGAGCGTCATCCATTTGAAATCGGCCGGCGCTTCGTATTCCAGTTGCAGCGTGAGCGGACTTTCTTTTATGGGAATAACGGTGGCTTTGAGATTGGCCGGTATCGTTCCAGAATTGGCGAGCATCACCGTGCGTCGATAGGTTTTTCGGATCGAGACTTTTTTGCCGATCGGAAAATTTTCCAAAAGCAATTTGTCGGGGAGTAGCGAATATTCCATGCCAGTGGGGAGTCCTTGCTTGCGATTTTTTTCGACGCGAGCCTGATCTTCTGGACTCAACGCAATATTGAGCAGCAGATGACTCCAGACGCCCACGTTTAGAGCGCCTTCTCCGATGGTGCGGGAATAGAGGCTGGCCTGAAATTTTTTCCCGTAAAGCGTGGGATCGTTGGGGATGGTAATTAAAATGTCCGTCAACGCGCTTTCGCCCGATGGCACAATAAATTTACTTTGATTGAGTTTCACCCAATCCATGGAAGGGATCGGTTTGTAACCCGCCTTTTTGCGGTCAGCTCCGATAATCCGATCTTCTGGAACAATGACATCAACTTGTAAATCAACCGTGGCGGCGCCGGTGTTCTTGACCTTAAACGGAATGCCGGCCAGATCTCTTAAATTGTAAGTCCGACCAATTCCGAGATTATCAATGAGCACGTCTCCGAAATCGGTTCGGACACCGCCCGCTGGGCGCGATGTCGACGGCGCGGGTTCAGCGTGAAGATTTGTGGCGAACAAGGCGCAGAGCGTGAGAACGGCGCAGAGTCGTGTGGCTAATAATTTCTGTGACATGATTTACGTCTCCTTTATTGCGATGTTGAAGCGTTTAGATGAATGACCTGTTCGTCCAACGTCGTCACCATTACCGGCACTTCGATCTGCGTCCAAAATATGCGGCTTTGGTTGGGACCGACAGCAATGCCTTTCATGGAATCAGCGTCTGCATCATTTGCAAAAACCGTTGATGAAGCGGTGACGGTGCTGGTAGTGATAACATCGTTTGAACTATTGAAATCGGCGGTGACGGGCAAGGTATCTTTGAAGACGCCCGTTAAGCGGAACGAATCAACTCCGGCCGCAGAGGTTGTTGCTTTCCATACCGCAGGATTGGTGAGCGCAATGTTGAATTTCGAAACCACATTTCCTCGGTTCGTTATCGTTATCGAAGATGTGTAGATCGATGTTGTTCCGGCGGGAAGGTTTCCGAAATTAAGCGAGTCGGTCGAAAGATCAACGGCCAACACAATATTCGTGGCGTAATTTGTGGCCCCGTTCGAAATCGAAGAATAATTGGTGTGCGCATCTTGCGTCCAAGCACGCAAGTAATAAGTCGCGCCATCGATGAGATTCGAAAGCGCGGTGCGTTGAATTGAACCCGGCGCCACATTGGTTGTGGCAATATCGACACGATAAACATTGGTGGGCAATGCTGCGGTAGGACTCCAAGAGTTGCCAGCGGCGAACACCGCATCCGTCGTGTATTGCACAGTGAACGACGAGGTGAATAAAGTTCCTATCGAACCGTTTTCTCCAGGAGCGCTCCACGTAACATCGAGAACGCCGCCAAAAACAGATGGCGTTGCGTTGAGATCTGAGATAGCGCTGGGCGGACCAAAATCCCAATTGATATTGCCGCCGAGATCAATATTATTACCAGAGGCCTGCAAGCGTGCGCCATTCGAGGCATCGGAATCTTGAACGGTAACATTTGTGATGGCGGCGGTAGAGCCTGAATATGCGAAATACCACGATTGGTTGTTCGTGGTGGACAGCAGCGAGATGTTGGACAGTATCACCGCGTTAGTGATGGATTGCGTGGTTCCGGCGGTAAATTGCAACGTAGCACCAGCGGTGATCGCGCGCAAACCATAAAATGTCGAAGATCCGGCGAAGGTCTGAGTCGTGGTTCCATTAAACACCACGGTGCTGTTGCTGTTGGTGAACGTTCCGGCGTTGGTCCAATTGCCACCGACGTTTAATGGGTTGGTCGCATTCGCGATAAAAGAGGCGTTGGAATTTATTGTGACTGATCCACCCACCGTTAATGTGGTGTTGTTCGCGTTCGCCGATGCGGTGGTGGCGTTGGTTCCATTACCGATGGATAAATCGCCTTGTACGTTTAATGTTCCGGCCAAAAAGTTTTGCGTCGCATTTGCGGCCGGCATCAAGTCGAGATGACCAAAGGTTTGTGTCGAAATTGACAATGTTGGAGTTGTTTGCAAATAACGAACCCGACTGGTGGAGGCGAAACTGTAAGTTGAGAAAGAAGGAAATGCTGAGGTGCCGGTCATTGCAAAGTTCGCGCCCGCCGCCACTTCAAACATTTTCCCGGCGGCCCCTGCAATCGCGTTGCCGCCGTTATTAAATGTACCGGATTGCACCCGAAGATCTCCGGTCACGTTCGTGGCCGAGATCGCGGTGTTCAACGTGACGCCGTTGGCCGAAGTATTATTTAAATATAAGTTGTAATACGCGGAGGGGAAGAATGCGATGGTTTGCGCAGCGGAATCGTCCATGAAATTAACGGCGCTCCCTGCCGATCCCGGCGTAAATGTGACCGCGCTGGCCGGCACGGTAAGAACACCTTTCAAATTCAACCGACCAGCGCCTCCCGACATAATTAACTGTTTTCCCAAGATATTGCTCGCGACAAATGTCATGCCACCAAACGCATTTAACTCACCGGTGGTAATCGTGATGCGAGAAACGCGCGATGCCTGCGGACTAGATCCCTTTACGGAGATAAGGCCGCTCACAGTGGCTGAACCCGCATTGATATCCCAGAAACTTGTGACGGAATTATTGCTTGGTTGATTCATTGTAACGCTGCCGTTCACGGTCAGTGCATACGTTCCCGAATGCGTGAGGCCATTGGCGGGCGATGCCGCTGCAAAGATCATCCCACCCACAGTAGCATCTTGATCCAGCGTCACGGTGACACCGCTGTTGATGGAGATAATGTCAGTGGCGTCCGGCAATCCTCCAGGCCCTGTGCAATTTGTCCATGTCGCCGCGTTGCTCCAATTCCCGGTTGCCTTGGCATTGCAGGTGACCGGCGTGATTGTGACGGTGCTGCCCAAACTTGTAAACGTGCTGCTGACACCCTGATAATTGAGCGCTTTAACATGGCTGTAGTAAGTGGTGGCGGCATCAAGATCCGAAAAATCCATCGACAGGCTAGTGGTGGAAGCCGAGAGTGTCACGATGTCCGCGAAACCGGGATCCGTGGAAAGTTCAACAATATAATCGGTGTCCAACGGATTATTGTTGTTCAGCCAATTCACGGTGAGCGAGTAAAAGCCAACGTTGGTCCATGTTGAACTCACGGTAGCCGGTGCATTTGCGAATGTCGCCGTGGAGTCGGAGTTGCTCCATGGACTGGAGCTGCCGTTGATAATGGTATTCACGCGACCAAAGTACGTGGTGTTGGGCGTTAACGTAGCAGGTGATATCGCAAACAAATTGGCGGTGGTAGAACCGATTAACGTACCGCGGAAATTTTCATCGGTGCTCACTTGCAGCGTGTAGGAATTCGCTGGTGGATTTGACGCGCTCCACGCCGCGGTGAGACTGTTCGTTTGCGCCGCTGTGAAGTGCAGGGAGGTAGGGGCGTTCGGCGTTAAAGTAATAGTACTGCCGAGATTTGCCCACGCTGTGCTGATACCGGAATTATTTACCGCTTTGACGCGCGTGTAATACGTCGTCGCGGGTACCAACCCGGTAAATTCGGCCGAAACCACACGTGTCGTCGAGCTGAGAACATTGCCCGATCCAAAATCGCTGACAGTGGACAGCTGCGTCACATACGACGTCAGAGTGGAATTTGAATTGTTCGACCATGTTACAGTGACTGAAGTGAAGTTGACGGCGCTCCAAGTTGAAGCCGCTGTGGCGGGTGCATTCGCGAATGTCGCGGTTGTCGCTACCGCGGTCCAAGCGCTAGCGTAGCCATAGATCACTGCATTTACTCGCGCGTAATAGGTCACGTTAATTAATAAATTCGATGTGGTGGCGCTCAGCAATGCTGTTGAAACCGTGGTAGAAGAAGCCGAGAAATCATTGTTGGTGCTGATGGCCAGTGTGTAACTGTCCGGCGTAAGTGAGGAGGCGGTCCACATTAAATCGAGTGAGGTGGTGGAAGCATCTGAGAAAATGAGATTCGTTGGGGGTGGTATCGTACGGGTGACGGTACTGCCCAGCGCTGTGTAGGCTGTATCGACGCCGCTGTGGTTTGTTGCCTTTACCCGAGCGTAATAGGTTACACCAACATCTAATCCGGTAAAAATAGCGCTGGTATTGTAAGTCACAGAGCTGATCGGTGTTCCCGACGTGAAGCCAGATACCGTTGAAATATCCAACATAAACTGTGTACGGCCCGTTGGATTTCCGTTGGCTTGCCATGTCACGGTGATTGAGGTCAATTGAACAGCGGTCCAAGTTGATGCTGCGGTTATGGGCGGATTCGCAAGAGTCGCCGTAGCGACAGCTGCTGACCATTCGCTCGTCAGCGTGGCGATTGTGGAATTGACACGCGCGTAATAAGTCGTGTTAGCAGACAGCGACGACGTGGTGGAAATTGTGAGAGCGGTGGTAGAACTCGTAAGCGGTGCCGAAAAATCCGAGTTGGAGCTAACTTGCAATGTGTAAGAATTGGCCGCCGGTGTCGTTGCGGTCCATCCCCAGCTCAGTGATGTCGTTTGCGCTGTGGAGGCAGTAAGCCCCGTCGGAGCGACGGCCGCGAAAAGCCAATTCTGATTTCCGTGGAGATCTACTCCACCGGGCGAGTCCACAATTAACTTTCCAGGCGATGCGTTCGAGTTCTCCGTATACACGTAGCTAACACTGTTGGTGCTCGTGTTGTTAAGGATCCAGGCGTTGCCACTGTCGGTGGAGCGTATGACCACAGGATATGTGGACGTGCCTGACACCGAGACGGTCGAAATCACGAACGTAACATTGCCCGCGAAATAAACGGTGGCAGCGGAGCTTAGGTCCGCGGTGTTCACAAAAAAGCGCTGCGCTGTGAACGACGAAGAAAACACCGCACCGCCAAATCCCGTGTTCGACGAAATAACGGTCGCGAATGTGCCTCCGCGGTGATTCACTTTTTGCGTGATGGCTGCTGCAAACGTCACGGTGCTGCCATTTGCTGTGAACGTGCCGGCATTGGTCCAGTCGCCCGCCGCGACCAAGGGAAGTGAAGATGACGCTTGCAGCGCTCCGCGATTGGTTATGAGAATATCGCCGTTAATCACAAGCGCGCGATCGAAACTATTGCTGTCCAACGTGGTGATCTTTGAATCCGTCGAGTATGCAACGGTCAAATCTCCATTCACGAGAATATTTCCGCTGCCATTAGCAGAGGTTCTTATTGTTCTGTTGGAAGCCGAGGAGTTGCTGAACGTTAGGTTATTAAAGCTCCAGTCGTTGGCGCCGGCCACGTTGGTGCCGAAGTAATTGTCCGATGCGACACGTTGTTCAAATGTTCCGCCGGTGAGCGCAATCGCGCCGGTGGTGCCGTTTCCAACGACGCCGCCATTCACGGTTACGTTTTGAGTTCCGCGGAGAGTTCCGGCGGTGACTGTTAATGTGGAGGTGACGAGGACCGGTGATAGCAGCGTCCAGTCGCCGCCGGCACCGTTAAATGTGAGGAAGTCGAAATCGTTAGCGCCGGTCATAGTTCCCGAGAGTGTTAAGCCGGAAGTGGTCCCATCGAAGGTTACCGTCGAACCGTTGGAAGCGAACGTGGAAGTCCCAATATTCCAATTCCCACCGATCGCCACGGCTTTGCCATTGGAGTTGAAGGTCGATGTTGTCAACGTAAAGTTGCTATTCACATCGAGAGCGCTCTGCAGTACCACGCTTCCGGCCGTTTTGTTAACGCTGAGGTTGCCGAATGAGATTCCGTTGGAGGCAATGTTCTGAGTGGCGGTGCCGTTGAAGGTGACGGTGGAAGTACCGGCGCTGAAAGAACCGGTGCCATAGATCCACTGCCCGGCCACCGACATCGTTGAGGCGTTTAACGTCAGCATTCCACCATTGAACACCACATCGCTGGAAGCGGTAATGGACCAGTTTGGCGAGGAATTCAAGTTGCCGTTGGTGAGCGACAATTGTCCGGCGATAGTTAAAGCGTCACCCAAGTTCCAAGTACCGGCGCCGGTGAACGCCAGTCGGTAGAACGGCTGCCCATTGGATTCCAGCTGTCGAGTTTGTGCAGCCGTGAAGGTGATGGTGGAATTTCCGTGAGCAAAATTTCCGGCGGTGTTGATCCAGTTGCCTTGAACACTGAGATTGCCGCTGAGCGTAAGAGTGCCGGCGGTTTTATTGATATCGACATGATAGAGCGCAGCGCCAGCGGGAGTGAGTGTTTGATTTTGAGCGCCGGTGAAACTGACGGTGGAGGTTCCTTCGTTGAAGGAGCCACCGCTGCGCGTGAAGTTGCCGCCCAGTGTTAAGTGCGATACACCCAACGCCAAGGCTCCACTGGTTTGCGATAACGCCGATGAAACCATTACGGCAAACCCATTGGTATTGAGCGTGCCGGTGTATCCGGATATGGAAACGGTCGCGACATTCACCGTCACATCGACGGTACAATCGCCGTTATGGCCGTTTGCGCCGTCGAAGATGACGGTGTCTCCGGCGGAAGGAACAGAAGATCCACCGGGCCCCGCGTTCGAATACGACCAGTTGGCGGTGTCAGACCAGTTGCCGGGTCCGCTGGCGATCCAATATCGCGCATCGCTGAAATCCCAGTTGCGGTTATTGCCGGCATTGAAACTCAAAGAATCCGCGTAAAGCGTGTTGGCCAAGTTCGCGTTGGAATCCTGAACGGTGACGTCGCTTAAGATTTGATTGGTTCCGTTGTAGCGCAGATACCAAGTGGCGTTGCTGGTAGTGGAGCGTAGATAAACGCCTTCAAGATCGATGATGGTGCTCACATATTGAGTGGACCCGGCGGTGAAATAGAGAGTGGTGTTCGGTGTGATGTCGCGCAGCGCGTAGAACGTGGTGGATCCCACCAATCGAGTTGAGGTCGGAGAGTTGAAGGTGACGGTCGAGTTTGTGCCGGTGTAAGTACCCGCTGTCCAACGCCAATCGTTACCGACCGTAACCGCGTTACCTCCGGTGTTAAATGTTCCAAGCGTGTTGGTAAATATTCCATCCACGTCGATGTCATCGGTCAAGAGCGCGCTCCCGGCCGATTTGTTAATCGTCACATTTCGGAATGAAGAACCGTTGGAGAGAATGTTTTGATTGTTTACGCCCGTGAATGTCACCGTGGAAGTCATTGCATTCAAAATGCTGCCATTCGATGTCAGCCAGTCTCGCTGAACGCTCATTGTCGATGCATTCAAAGTCAGTGTTCCGCCGTTGAGGACAACATGGCTCGTTACAGTGACGGCCCAGTTGTTGCCGGTGTTTAAGGTGCCGGCGGTAACGGTGAGATTGCCGGTAGCAATCAGTTGAGAAGAGAGCGTGGCGATGCCACCGGTCTTGTTGATCTGGATATTGAAGAAGCTGGTGTTGCCGGCATTGAGCGACTGATCGAAAGCGCCATTGAAGATGATCGTTGAGGCGCTTGTCGTGAACGTGCTGCCGATGCGCGTGAAATTTCCTGCGATGGAAACCGACGAAGTCCCCAAATTCCAAAGGCCGGAGGTGAGAACGGTATCGCTGCCGATGGCAAGCGCGTAGTTCTGGGTGTTCAATGTTCCGTTGGTGTGGGTCCAGTTGCCGTTTACGTTTAATGGACCGCTGATGTTCAGCGCTGTGCCAGGCGATTTGTTGACAATAAGATGACTGAAATTTGTTCCACCTGAGGTAATGGTTTGAGTATTTCCGCCGAGGAAGCTGATGGTAGATACACCCGCATCAAACGCACACGACGTTCTTAGCCAATCACGGCCCACGCTCATGGTAGATGCATTTAAATTGAACGCTCCTCCTGTCAGACGCACGTGGCTCGTGACGATCACCGCCCAATTTCCAGTTGCGCTGGTATCGAGCGTTCCACCGGCAATCGTTAAATTACCAGTGGAAATAAGCACATCTCCCAACGTCACAATACCGACGGTTTTATTTAAATAGACGTTGAACAACGTTGCCCCGCCCGCATCAAAGATTTGATTCTGGGTGCCCGTCAGCGTTATCGTCGAAGCGGCAGAATTAAAAGTTCCGCCGGTGCGCAGGAAGTCGCCGCCGATCGATAGGGTGTTGTTGGTTAGTGTAAAGACACCGGAGGTTTGAGTGACCGCGCTTGTCACTGTTACCGCGAACCCTTGCGTATTAAACGTCCCGGTATAGCCACTGATGGTGAGCGATGCCACATTCACGGTGACATCAATGTTTGCTTGACCATTTTTGTTGTTGACGCCGTCAAACACCACGGTGTGGGTAGAAGTGGGGACCGATGCGCCGGTGGATCCACCGGAGGCACGCGACCAGCTTGCCGTGTTGTTCCAATTCGAAGCGCCCGAGGCAGCCCAGTAGCGCACGTCGCCGAAAGCCCAATTGCTGTTATTGCCGGAGTCGGTACTTTGTGAATCGGCAATCAACGTTGATCCGAGGTATGCATTCGAATCGGCAACATCCACGCCGAGTATGGTTTGAGAAGAGCCAGAGTATTTAAAATTCCAGTCGGTGCCGTTGACGGTGGAGCGGAGATTCACATTTTCGAAATCGATCAACGACGTTACATACTGTGTGGTGTTCGCCGTAAACGAAAGAGTGAGCGTCGGAATTACAGCGCGCAGCGCATAAAAGGTGGTCGATCCCGATAGTGTTTGTGCCGTGGCGCCATCAAATGTCACCGTGGCGCCGTTCGCGGCAAATGTCGAAGCACTGACATTCCAATTTCCGGCCACGCTAATTGCTTTTCCATTTGCGTTCAACGTGGAAGAGGTTAGCGTGAAGTTGTTGTTCACATCGAGTGCGTTTTGGAGCACGACGCTGCCGGCCGTTTTGCTGACAGCGATGTTGTTGAACGAAGTTCCATTTGAGATGAGGTTCTGAGTACCGGTACCGTTGAATGTAACGGTCGAGGTGCCCGCACTGAAAGAACCGCTGCCGTAGTTCCAATGACCGGCTACCGACATCGTTGATGTGTTTAGAGTCAGCGTCCCGCCGTTGAAGATCACATCACTGGAGGCGGTGATGGACCAGTTCGGCGACGAATTCAAATTACCGTTGGTGAGCGACAATTGTCCGGCGACAGTTAAAGCGTCACCCAAATTCCAGCTTCCAGCGCCGGTGAAGGCGAGTCGATAGAACGGCTGCCCATTGGATTTCAGCTGTCGAGTTTGTGTAGCTGTGAAGGAGATCGTGGAATTTCCATGAACAAAATTTCCGGCGGTGTTGATCCAGTTGCCTTGAACACTGAGATTGCCGCTGAGCGTAAGAGTGCCGGCGGTTTTATTGATATCGACATGATAGAGCGCAGCGCCAGCGGGAGTGAGTGTTTGATTTTGAGCGCCGGTGAAACTGACGGTGGAGGTTCCTTCGTTGAAGGAGCCACCGCTGCGCGTGAAGTTGCCGCCCAGTGTTAAGTGCGATACACCCAACGCCAAGGCTCCACTGGTTTGCGATAACGCCGATGAAACCATTACGGCAAACCCATTGGTATTGAGCGTGCCGGTGTATCCGGATATGGAAACGGTCGCGACATTCACCGTCACATCGACGGTACAATCGCCGTTATGGCCGTTTGCGCCGTCGAAGATGACGGTGTCTCCGGCGGAAGGAACAGAAGATCCGCCGGATCCTGCGTTTGAATACGACCAGTTGGCGGTGTCCGACCAGTTGCCGGGTCCGCTGGCGATCCAATAGCGCGCATCGCTGAAATCCCAGTTGCGGTTGTTACCGGCATTGAAACTCAAAGAATCTGCGTAAAGTGTGTTGGCCAAGTTCGCGTTGGAATCCTGAACGGTGACGTCGCTCAAGGTTTGATTGGTTCCATTGTAGCGCAGATACCAAGTAGCATTGTTCGTGGTGGAGCGTAGATACACACCTTCAAGATCGATGATGGCGCTCACATATTGAGTGGACCCGGCGGTGAAATAGAGAGTGGTGTTCGGTGTGATGTCGCGCAGCGCGTAGAACGTGGTGGATCCCACCAATCGAGTTGAGGTCGGAGAGTTGAAGGTGACGGTCGAGTTTGTGCCGGTGTAAGTACCCGCTGTCCAACGCCAATCGTTACCGACCGTAACCGCGTTACCTCCGGTGTTAAATGTTCCAAGCGTGTTGGTAAATATTCCATCCACGTCGATGTCATCGGTCAAGAGCGCGCTCCCGGCCGATTTGTTAATCGTCACATTTCGGAATGAAGAACCGTTGGAGAGAATGTTTTGATTGTTTACGCCCGTGAATGTCACCGTGGAAGTCATTGCATTCAAAATGCTGCCATTCGATGTCAGCCAGTCTCGCTGAACGCTCATTGTCGATGCATTCAAAGTCAGTGTTCCGCCGTTGAGGACAACATGGCTCGTTACAGTGACGGCCCAGTTGTTGCCGGTGTTTAAGGTGCCGGCGGTAACGGTGAGATTGCCGGTAGCAATCAGTTGAGAAGAGAGCGTGGCGATGCCACCGGTCTTGTTGATCTGGATATTGAAGAAGCTGGTGTTGCCGGCATTGAGCGACTGATCGAAAGCGCCATTGAAGATGATCGTTGAGGCGCTTGTCGTGAACGTGCTGCCGATGCGCGTGAAATTTCCTGCGATGGAAACCGACGAAGTCCCCAAATTCCAAAGGCCGGAGGTGAGAACGGTATCGCTGCCGATGGCAAGCGCGTAGTTCTGGGTGTTCAATGTTCCGTTGGTGTGGGTCCAGTTGCCGTTTACGTTTAATGGACCGCTGATGTTCAGCGCTGTGCCAGGCGATTTGTTGACAATAAGATGACTGAAATTTGTTCCACCTGAGGTAATGGTTTGAGTATTTCCGCCGAGGAAGCTGATGGTAGATACACCCGCATCAAACGCACACGACGTTCTTAGCCAATCACGGCCCACGCTCATGGTAGATGCATTTAAATTGAACGCTCCTCCTGTCAGACGCACGTGGCTCGTGACGATCACCGCCCAATTTCCAGTTGCGCTGGTATCGAGCGTTCCACCGGCAATCGTTAAATTACCAGTGGAAATAAGCACATCTCCCAACGTCACAATACCGACGGTTTTATTTAAATAGACGTTGAACAACGTTGCCCCGCCCGCATCAAAGATTTGATTCTGGGTGCCCGTCAGCGTTATCGTCGAAGCGGCAGAATTAAAAGTTCCGCCGGTGCGCAGGAAGTCGCCGCCGATCGATAGGGTGTTGTTGGTTAGTGTAAAGACACCGGAGGTTTGAGTGACCGCGCTTGTCACTGTTACCGCGAACCCTTGCGTATTAAACGTCCCGGTATAGCCACTGATGGTGAGCGATGCCACATTCACGGTGACATCAATGTTTGCTTGACCATTTTTGTTATTGGCGCCATCGAAGATAACAGTGTGTGTAGAGGTAGGAATCGAAGCGCCCGTGGATCCACCGGAGGCACGCGACCAGCTTGCCGTGTTGTTCCAGTTCGACGGGCCGCTCGCGGCCCAATACCGAACATCGCCAAAAGCCCAGTTGAGGTTGTTGCCTAAATCGGTGCTGGTCGTATCGCAAATCAAAATAGAACCAGCCGCTGCGTTGGAATCTTTTACCTGGGTACCAATAAGAGTTTGGTTTAGGCCGGTGTAATTAAAGTACCAAGGACTGTTGTCGATGTTGGAACGCAAGGTGACATTTTGGAAATCAGCGGTCCTCGTCACATACTGAGTTGTGCCGGCTGAAAAATAAATGGTGGTGTTGGCGGTTACAGCGCGCATGCCGTAAAACGTAGTGGCGCCCGACAATGTGGTTGTGAGTCCGGTGAAGCTCACGGTGCTTGTTCCGGCAGTGAACGTACCAGTTCGTGTGAACACTGTATTGGTTGCTTTCAATGTTATCAAGGAGCCATTGGCGAGAAACGCGCCGTTAGCACCGATATTCAGGTGTCCTGCCGTAAACGCATAATTATTGGTCGTGGACGTAAATGTGGCCACGGCATTTGTCGTGGCCATAATCGTGGCGGTGCTGCCAACGGTCATTGGCGCGCCCATGCTCAGTTGCACGGACACGCTCCCCGCGGTTGCTTTGAGTGGGTTGAAGGTGAATGTTCCCAAGCACGTAACCGAAGCCGATCCCAACGTGTATACGGAATTTGCTGTCACCGTAGAATTAATCACGAGGTTGTTGAATGTAACGGTTCCGACGTTGATGGCGACGGGGGTGGCGCTGGTTCCAATAACTACGGTGGAATTGTTCGGTACGAAGGCGGTGGCCACCGAGACCGAGAAAGCCGTGCCACTCGCACCAGGCGTGATGGTTAGAACGCGATTGTTTGAGTCCGCTTGTAATGAACCCCCGGCCGCGATGGTAACACCAACAACCGTGGAACTCACGTTTAGCGTGATGGTGTGGCCCGCTTGAATCGTGACAGTGTCTGTTGAACGAGGGACAGTTCCAACACATCCGGCTCCAGCCCAAGAAGATCCGTTTCCCCAATTGCCGCTGCCAACGGATTGACAGTTAGCTGCCCATACTGCTTCCGACAACGTTGTTAGCATAAATGCCAACAGACCCGCTTTCACGAGGTGTCTGCGCCAACGGTGCAACAGGCGCTTCATACAACTCACCGGCTTTTCTCCAACATTATTCGTTCACGCTCGGCTGAAAATTAACGCGTCACAATTTCGGCGAGAGTGAAACTGCCGAGAGCTTGGTTCACGCGTTTTTCCAATCGAAGGCCCAAATCGGAGCTCGATGCGGCTGGATCAACTTCAACTGTCAATGCTTCCATTACTTGCAGAGCCGTAATCGACGACAGCGGTCGCGTCAATCGGTACCCAACTCCTTTGAGCGCAATGATTAACCCAGCGTGCGCTAAGCTGTGCAAAACTTTTTGCGCATATGCGGGCGGAATATTTTGTTTGCTGGCAATTTCTCCGGCATCGCGAAATTCTGTTGGGGTTATTGACAACTCGAACAAACACGCGGCGCCATACTTCACTTTTTGATTTATTTTCATATATTTCTCCTTATCTAAAAGCTCTGTGGGATTTGACTAATGGACAACAACAGTCCGTTGGTGGGGCAAAAAAAATCCCGCCTCATCCACCGCAGCAGATGACACGAGACTCGCGTTAAAACTTGCTGAAAACTTGCCGTAAAACTTCATGTTGTGGGGTCGGGCGACCGACGTGAAAAGTCTACAGGGAGGGAGAGTTTACCGCCATAAAAATAAAAATCGAATTAGATTGATTATTCAATGCGATTCGGCGATTTGCAAATAAAATAAACGATAAGGCCCAAGGCCGCCGCCATCGCATTCATTCCCACGTCGCGAATATCGTAGTGTCGCGTCGGCGTAATGCCTTGAAGCAACTCATCACACCAACCGGCGAGCGACGAAATTAACCAGGCGCTGATCCACAAACGGTCCGATGAAATCACTTGATGGTATAAAGCCCGAAAGAAAAAAATTCCGACGAGACCGTATTCGAAGAAGTGCAGTTGCTCTTCTGGAAGTCGGATGGAATGAGAAATCCGATAATAGACACTCAGCAGTAAGAAAAAACCAAGCAAGCGAATGAAATCTCTTCCGTGATTTTTTATGAGAGCTCGTAAGCCAAAGATGGCGAATCCGCCGAAGAGTATCGAGATTGTATGCCGCAACCAGCCGTGGGAACGAAGATAAGACAATGGCACACGCACGATTTCGAGCGTGCCGAAAATCAATGCCACATAACCAATTGCGATAAGCCAATCTCGAGTTCGCGCGGACATTTTCGGAACTATACTAACTGCTCGCGCCATTAAGCTACAATCCTCCGACGTAGCCTTCATCTCCAATCTATCCACAAGGTTATCCACACTGTGCACAACCCATCTCCGTTTTCTTTTTTGAAAAGTCATTTTGCGCCGGCGTTTTTCTTACTGTCAGCGAAACGGCGCCGGGCGTTATCTTCGTTGTATTCTATTTTTCGGTTTCTCGATGACGTTGTTGATACCCAACCTAAAGAAGTTGCCTCGAAAATCGTCGGCCGTTGGCGAGAATTTTTTAGCACGCTGGATTCATCTAAATTATTAGAGCCAACTGATATCCAACGTGGGGCGGCCGTTCTTTTAGTTTTTAAAGAATATGATATTCCGGTATTTCCATTTCTGGACTTTATTGATCATGGCCTTGTCGTGGATTTGAAGTCATCGTTGTTTCGGACTCCTTTGGATACCGAGAACTACTGCTACGGTGTGGCGGGCACGGTAGGGATTGCATGCTTGCCAATTTTTGGTGTTCCATGGAATGCGGCGAAAGACTATGCAATCCGCCTTGGTATTGGTGTGCAATGGATAAATATTATTCGCGATGTTGCGACGGACGCCAAGATGGGGCGGGTTTACCTTCCAGAAGATCATTTGGAAAAGTTTGGTTTGTCTGCGGACGACATATTAAATGGTCCTCCGCCCCGCACTTTTGAGAATTTAATTCAGTATGAGATTGAGGTAGCGCGGTCACATTATCGTCGTGCGGAAGAATTGCTACCCATGGAATGGAAAGAAACTCTCAAACCGGCCCGTATGATGGGAGAAATTTATATGAAGTTGCTTGCGAAAATCGAAAAGCATCACTATGCTGTAATGAAACGCCGGATTCAGCTCAATTTTTTTGAAAAAGCCGCTTTTGCATTGCGCGCTGTGAGGTCATAGTTGATGTCAACCATTTACTTGCAAAACAGGTCGAGTACGACTTATCCTTATAAAATGAAGGATACTCAGGCTGCGTTGCGGGCCATTATTTTTGATTGTGACGGCGTATTGGTTGATTCCGAGCCCGCTCATTTTGAAGCGTTTAAGCGAACACTTGGCGCCGACGCCAATCGACTCACCGATGAAATCTACAAAGAACGTTATCTTGCAATGGACGATCGCGGTATTTTTACGACTTTTTATCAGGACATTGGGCGTCCGATTGCGCAAGATGAGCTAAAGAGACTCATGGAAGCAAAAACCAAAACATTTCAAAGCATCATCGAAAACGAAGGTTTAATGACTTATCCAGCCGTGCCGGAATTGGTTATGGCGGTTTCGCAACGTTATCCGTTGGCGGTGGCTTCCGGCGCGCGCCGTCATGAACTCGAGACGGTTTTGGAATCAGCGGGGGTTCGATCTTTTTTTGAAGTGGTTATTAGTGCCGACGATGTACAGTTTGGAAAGCCGCACCCCCAAAGCTATTTAAAGGCCGTGGAAGAGTTAAACGCTACTGGCAAACGTTTGACACCGATCAAGCCAGAAGAGTGTGTTGTGATTGAAGATTCACGAGACGGCATTGCCTCCGCCCATTCGGCTGGTATGAAATGCGTTGCGGTCGCGACCTCATTTCCTATGTTTGAATTGGCGCATGCCGATCTGGTAGTGCCGGGGCTTGCTTCGTTGCGCGTTTCTCAGATTGAAGATTTGTTTCATTCGCCGGTTCCTTTGCAATCACCGGCGTCCGAAAAAAACTAACCTGCCGATTATGAACAGTGTTCGTTCTCGTATCCTAACCTTCTTTTCCCTGTTTGCGTTCGTCGCGTTGTTCGCTATTTATATCAGCAATCGCAGCGCCCGGATTTTGGGCGGCGTCGCCAACACAGTTATCAATCAGCATTTGCCCATGGTCGTAGCGTTGGAAGAAATGGAAATTTCGATCCAGAAGCAAGACAATCTTATTCATCGCTTTTTATTAACAGGAAATCACCTGTGGTGGGATGAGTGGGAGAAAGAACGCAGCAACTACAGTCATTGGACCAGTGAAGCCGCCAATTTGGCGAACGAGCCCACTGAACAAGATAAATTGGCTCAAGTCGACGAGCTTTACGTTCAATACGACAACCAAGCGCGCCAGATTTTTCTCACGCACGATCGCAACCCGTCGGCCGCAATGAAACTGGTGGCTTCCAAAGATGACTTTTTGGTGCGAATGCAAACGTTGTTGGACCAAATGGAAGCGACGCGCGATGGAATGACCATCGTTCGTAAGGAAAATGTCCGCGGGACTTTGAACCGCCACCGGCTTGTTGCCTATGGTTTTTTGGGTTTCATGCTCATGTGCTTCATCGTTCTATCTGCGTATTTGTTTCGATATCTGGTTCAGCCGCTCAGCTTGCTGTTGGAAGGCATTCGTAATTTCACCAGAGGCAACACCGATATCCAAATTCCAACCATTGGCAAAGATGAGCTAGGCGAATTGCAGGAAGCGTTCAACGAAATGTCGCGAGAGCTTATGGTAGAGCGCAAAAAACTAAAAAACGATTCCCAAAGCGATGCGCTGACCGGTTTGTTCAATATGCGGTTTTTCCGGACGCAGTTGTCCGAGGAGTTTTCACGCTCGCAGCGCTACGGGCGGCCGCTGACATTGCTGTTGATCGATGTGGACAATTTTAAAGCTTACAATGATCGCAACGGTCATCCCGCTGGAGACATTGTGCTGAAAGAAGTGTCGCGTATTTTTATTCGCAATGTCCGTGGCACCGACATTATTGCGCGCTACGGTGGCGAAGAATTCGTGGTGTTGCTGCCGGAAACGCCGTTGGATTCCGGTGTTAGCGTCGCGGAAAAAATCCGGCGCGCCGTGGAAGAGCATTACTTCCCATTCGTGTCAACGCAAGGCAGTCAGAAGATTACGGTTTCCATCGGCGTGGCGTCATATCCAGATGTTCAGGTGTCGAGCGATCAGGATCTTATTGAAGCCGCGGACAAAGCGTTGTACGCCGCGAAACGCCAAGGACGCAACCGCGTGGTCGTTCCGAGCAAGGACGACGGTGCGGCGGCGTTGGCAGTTTACCCTTCAAAAACCTCAACCATCGTCTCACAATAGTGTTTCACAAAAACGCGTCGGTTCCGACTCTTCTTAAGAAATTACATTCCATTTACCCAGCTCCGCAATGCGCGTTGATTCACGACTCTCCGCTGCAATTGATTGTGGCCACCATTCTTTCGGCCCAATGCACCGACGAGCGCGTGAACAAAGTGACACCCGCCCTCTTTAAACGCTATCGAACCGCTCGTGACTTTGCTGAAAGCGACCCATCTGAATTGGAAACGCTCATTCGTTCGACTGGGTTTTATCGCAACAAAGCCAAGTCCATTCGTGGGATGGCCAAAATTGTAGTAGAAAGATACGCAGGAAAAATTCCGCAGACGATGTCGGAATTACTTGAGTTGCCCGGCGTGGCCCGTAAGACCGCCAATGTTGTTTTGGGCGTGGCCTACGGCAAGGCTGAGGGTATAGTAGTAGATACGCATGTGATGCGGCTTTCCTATCGACTCGGCTTATCAAAGAACATCACGCCACAAAAAATTGAAATGGACTTGATGAAAGCGATTCCATCCAAAGATTGGATTTGGTTCTCGCACGCTCTGATCCATCACGGCCGTGGTGTTTGCAAGGCTCGTGGCCCGCAATGCCCTCGATGTCCGCTGTTAAAGCTGTGCCCGAGAAACGGTGTGATCGTCTGAATTTCGATCCGCGGTATTTAACGGGAATCGACCACTTCAACGCGCGTGAATTTTTCGATGCGCACGAAGTGTGGGAAGACCTTTGGCATGAGCAACACGGCGATGCCCACAATTTTGTTCAGGGCCTCATCCAATTTGCCACCGCACTTCATCATTTTGAAGCGCAAAATCTGAAAGGCACAAAACTTTTGTACACGGGTGGCGTGGAATTGCTGAATCCGTACGGTGACGAATTTTGGCGCCTTCCGGTGAGAAAACTTATTTCCGACATGACCGGCTGCGTGAAAGACCTTCTGCCGTACGCACAAAGCGAGTTGCCCGGACGTTATCATCCCACGAAACAGGATTTTCCTGTTAAAATTGACGCCGCTTTGATACCGAAAATTGTGCTGTTACCAAACGAGCCAGCGTGAAAGACCGATTGCAACCGTGGTGGTCCACCGACCTGAAGTTGATTCGTTTTTGTTTCGTCTGCGGCGGAGCGCTGCGGCGCCGCGCGGTTTTATCCGACAATCGCCGACGCCTCGTGTGCGATGCGTGCCATCACATCACGTATTTGAATCCTAAATCTGTAGCCGGCCTTATTCCGGTAATGCCGGACGGACGATTGGCGTTGCTGCAGCGTGATATTGAACCGGCGCGTGGCAAATGGTCGTATCCGGCCGGCTATCAAGAAATGGGTGAGACCGTTCGTAATGCCGCGGTGCGGGAAACATGGGAAGAGATTTGCGTGCGCCCGAAGTTGGATCGCTTGTTAAATATTTATTCGTACCCAAATTCGGGTGTGATCACCACCGTGTTTATCGGACGTGTTCGTCAAAATCATCGACCCGCTCCAGGAGAAGAATCCAGGCAAGTGAAATTGTTCGAACCGCATAAAATTCCGTGGCACAAACTGGCGTTTCAAAGCACCATCGATGCGCTGCGCGATTACGAGGACTCGTTATGAGCACATTCCCTTTAGGCTTACAAAAACCCGTTATTTTTTTCGACGTTGAAACCACCGGCCTCGACCCCAAATACGATCGCTTAATCGAAATCGGAGCGGTAAAGATTTTTCCGGACGGAACCCGCGAGACGTTGCATCAACGCTTCAACCCGCAAATGCGTATTCCGGCTGAGGTCTCAGCGTTAACTGGAATCTCCAATGAGGATGTGGCTACCGCGCCCACCTTCGCTCAAATGGCGCCGCAAATTTCATTGTTCTTTGAACAATGCGACATCGCCGGCTACAACGTGGCGCGGTTTGATGCAAAGGTGATGGTTGAGGAATACAAACGCGTGGGAATGGATTTTCGATTGGAGCAACGCGCGCTGCTGGATGTGCAAACGATCTTCCATTTAAAAGAAAAGCGGGATTTATCGGCGGCCTACAAATACTACTGCGATAAGAATCTCGAAGGCGCCCATTCGGCCACGGCGGATTCCAACGCGACGCTCGATATTTTCTTAAAGCAAATGGAGCGTTATCCGGATTTGCCCAAAGACATAGCTGGGTTGCACAAATTCTGTCGTTCGAACAAAGAGCGTTTCGTCGACAGTGAAGGCAAGTTCTTCTGGCGCGACGGCGAAGCCGTATTTACGTTTGGTCGCTACAAGTCACAGACATTGCGTTCAGTGGCTCAGTTGGACATTGCTTATTTGCATTGGGTGATTTCGCCCGACCGCCAATTCGCGCAAGACGTGATCGACATCTGCTACAAAGCCATGAAGGGAGAATTTCCGAAAAAACCGTCGGCCGAAGAGTGTTGATTACGGTTTAAAGGGCGGAATGGCTTTTTTGAAATCAATGATCTCGTCCACCAACCCGTAGGCCTTCGCTTCCTCTGCCGACATGTAATAATTGCGTTCGCTGTCTGCCGCGACTTTCTCGTACGGCTGATGGCAGTGACGGGCGATGATGTCGGTGAGACGTGTTTTTGTATCTTCCATTTCCTTGGCTTCGATCTCGATGTCTGTGACTTGTCCGCCAATTCCATCGCCGTAAATTAAGGGCTGATGAATCATGATCCGAGAGTTGGGCAAGCAGAACCGCCGACCTTTGGTGCCTGCGGCCAGCAATACCGCACCAAACGACATCGCCATTCCCATGCAGATCGTTGTGAGCGGTGGTTTGATGTATTGCATGGTGTCGTAAATGGCAAGACCCGCGGTGACCATTCCACCGGGCGAGTTGATGTAGAGATTGATTTCCTTATCCGGATCTTCGGATTCGAGGTAGAGCAGTTGCGCGATGATAAGATTGGCGGAATCCGTGTCCACTTGACCGCCAAAACCACCGACAAACAAGATACGGTCTTTTAGCAAACGGGAATAAATGTCATAGGTAACAGCCGCGCCTTGGTTCCAGCGTTCCAAAATTGTAGGGACAATCATTAAAGGGGCTCCTCGAGGTTAAGATGAAGTTGCGGCATCATATCACAACCATTTGTTCGGCTTTATTATTTATCTCTGCCTGCAGTCCGCACAGTCTTTTTTACTATCCCAACCGCCGTTTGTATTCCGACCCGACGACTCGAGGCATTTCGTATGAAATGATTGAAATACCGAGTTTGAACGGGAAAAAATTATCCGCGGCTCTCTTCGAAACCACGCAAATTCCGAAGGGGACGGTGGTGCATTTTCATGGCAACTTTGGCAATGTTTCCTGTCATTACATAGGGTCGCAATTCTTGACGAATTACGGTTTCGACGTGCTGGTGTTTGACTACGAAGGTTATGGTGTGTCCGAAGGAAAACCCTCTCCGAAAAATACCGTGAATGATGGCTTGGCTGTCATCCGCTACGCGCAAGCCAACCTACGGTCACAGGCCAAAGGAGTCGTGGTTTTGGGACAGTCGCTTGGAGCCGCCGTCGCGACGGTTGCGGTAGCTAAAGAGCCGCTGGTCAAAGCCGCCGTGCTGGAAGCGGGTTTTTACAGCTACCGCGCCATTGCCCGCGCCGTTCTGGAGCGTTCGGTTCTTACGTGGCCGGCATATCCGTTTTTTCCACTTTTTCTCGGAAGCACGTACGATCCCATTCGCTACGTTGGCCAAATTTCTCCTCGGCCGGTGCTTTTCATTCACGGCACAGACGACATTGTGGTTCCCGTGTCGATGTCCAAAAAGCTTTTTGAAGCGGCGCGCGAACCGAAGCGGTTATGGATTATCAATGGAGCCGGCCATTTGGAATGTCATCGATTAAAAGGGAAGGAATACGAAGAAACAATCGCGAATTTTTTTACAGAGGCTCTTCAGAAATAACGATTAAGAGAAAGAACGCCTTCGCGATAATGGTTTTCGCGGCTCAGCGTTAACCGCGTTTCATAATTCGAGGGAAGCTGATAAGCTTGAATTACGCGCAGACGGTTTGCGTCGCTGATATCGCCCGCTCCGTACCGAAGATAGGAAGCGATGAAATGAATTCTCAATTTGCGCGTAAATCCGCCGACAACGCCTGCCTCCGGTCCGATCCCAAGACGATAATTGTCTCGAAAAACGCCGCCAACATTACCATCGCCTTTAAGCATCGCGTAGGCAATCATGTCGTGAAACCGGGGAACGCGCGTTGAGGCGCCGTAACCCGCGGCCACGCCCGCGAAGCCACTGCCATTTGGATTTTGGTCCAAATCGTGCGCGCGGCCGTATCCGATCCACAATTGCCACGTTGGTTTGCGGATCCACGGCTCCCACGGAGATAAGGATTTAATTTGAATGCCGGTAAATTCTTCCAGATAACCGTGACCCGTTTCGTTTTCGATTCGCGCCCGGAACGACATCATTTCCAACTGGCTACCGGCAACAAACCCAGCGGGATCAGCTTCCAGATCGTGCAGCGCACCGCGCGCGCCGATTTCTTCAAAAGCAGATTCCCGATTGGCGCCGATGCCCAGTGTCCATCGCCCAGTCGGATGCGCCGCCTGCGGCGGTATCGGAGTGACCGGCTCCGGGCAAACATTTTCTGTTGAGGCCGGAAGCGCGTTCAACGCCAGCAAAATTTTTCGTTCGCGCTCCTGAACGTCTTTGGGTTGGTCGCGATAATAGCCGGCGTGATAATGCAGAAGACGATAGGCCGCGTCCCAAATCGCTCGCTGACGCTCTAGGGTTAGGTTTTGCACATTGATGTCGTTCTCATGCGCCGATACAAAACATTCCACGGCTTTTCTTTCTGGTGCGCTCAAACAATCGCGTGCTGCTTGCATCTTCTTGAAAGCCGACGCGCGAAACGTCACTTTTTTCAACAAGCCGTCTTGATGTATGACTTGACTCAACGTATCGATGGGAATGGCGCGGAAACGAAATCGATCGGACAGCTGAAGCGTTGGTTCGACCGCTTCCAGCAACGGCAACAATTGATAGGAACAATTCTTGTTAAAAAAGTAATACCTCATTGAGGTGGTTCTCATTTCCCACGTGTGTTTGAGCAGGCGCTCCACCGATTCCGTCGATAAATTGAGATCGTACTCCCATAGATCACGCGACTCGAGGTTGTTGTAGGTTTGGACTTTCATGTAATAGGGCGCCACCGTGAACGTACCCGGATATCCGCCAAGCAATCCCAGCACGGCAAAGGCCAAACCGTTTTTGGCGTTCGCCAGCGCCGCAAAGTTGATGCAATAATCGAGCAGCGGGCGCTCTTGTCCGTCGGCCGCCTTTCTTTTCACGCGCAAGAACGTGTGTCCGTACATGGACGCCGGATTGTTTAAATAGTAACTGGAGAAGACAATCGACAGCCCCGCCGGGTCGATTTTTTCGCGCCAGGATTCGTATCGCGCGCACGCCATCGGCGGCAGCTCGCCATCGAGATTTAATTTTTCATTCAACCAATCGTAACGGGCGGGATAGCGGCAACGTGGATGTTGGGTATCGGTGCTGATGGGCATAGGCTCAAAAAAAGCGTGAATCGTGGCGTCGAGTTCTGCTCCGGCGTTTGTTCGGCCGTGTTTTGAAAGAAAGAAATCGGGACCATCGATATCACTGGTTTTGCGAGTCAACAGATTCGAATGAAAATGAAGCAACCGGAGCCACCCCGGATCGGACTCGAGTTTCATGTGATGCGCTTTCTCGATAAATTGCTGTTCGTCGGCGTGACAAAAGCTAAAGAGCGAGCAAACCACCATCAAAAAAAGAAAAGCCCCTCTTCCCCGTTGCGTGTTTACACCTAAAGGGAAGAGGGGCTTCAATTGTGGAGAGCTAAGTTAGCCCAATAATTCTTTTTGTACAGCGAGAATTCGCGTCACGGTCTCCATCAATTCTTCGGGTGTTGTGGAAGGCGTGGGGAACAACGTGGCGTAATTCTTTTGGAACATAGCAACGATTTGGGGAACGTTCTGATCGCGAGCTCCGAGCATGGAGGCAAACGTCGTCACGAACTCACCTTGTCCATTGGCCATTTCACGGCGGAGTGTATCCATGTTGACTTCGGCATAGACTTCAGCGGCCTTAACAACTTTGTAAGCGCCGTCTTCGGTGCAACCGGAGGTGCCGGACGATATCGCCGATGTCTGGGGGAAAACAGCGTTGTTGGTTGTGCCAGCGAGAATTTGCATTCCCTTGGAGTTGTCTTCTCGCACCACCAAATAACCAAGCCCGCATCCTGCCATTCCATGATTGCCATGGGTGCCGGCCAAAAGGAAGGACGGCGTCATAATCAAGGTTGAAACAACAACTACAAGTAGTTTCTTCATGTTTGCTCCTTAGATTACGAGCTCTTGGTTGGAATAGAGCAACGTGTGCAATGACGCCAACATATCAGCTGTCTTCGTGTCAGATGTAGGGAACAACGTTGTGTAATGCGATTGGAAAACTTCGACAAGCGTGTCGATATTTTTTCCTTTCGCACCGAGCAAGGAGGCAAACGTCCGAACGAATTCGCCTTGGCCTTGGGCCATTTCCCGCCGCAAGCTGTCGAGATTCACGTCAGCGTAGGTTTCGGCTGCTTTCGCAAACTTTACAGCGCCGTCTTCCGTACAACCGGACGTTCCCGAGGTGATACCGAACGTCTGGATTCCTGTACCATTGGTGGTAGCTCCAATGATTTGCATACCTTTAGAATTGTCATCATGGGACAACAACAAATATCCCAGTCCGCAACCGGCCATCGGATGATTCTTTGCTGCAAACGCCGCGCTTGGCGCAACGACTGCCAACGCAAACATTACACTCAGTAATTTTCTCATGCATTCCCCCTTTTTATTTTAAGTCAGATAAGACTTCACATTCCCAATGATTTTTCATTGCGAATCCTATCAAACAAATCAGAAAAAACTGAAGGATTAACCGCTATTAGGAAAACCAGAATCCCTTTTTATTTTGGACGCCGACGATAAAGTAGCACCGCAACCACGACGCCCGAAAAAAATACCACGTTGCTGATGCCAAATGCTTTCAGCACCAAATCGCTCGACCTCAGCGACGACGGCAGCATGAGAACCATGCAGCCCCACACGCCAAATAACCAAGCAAGACTGATGTCTTCGGAGGTTTTCCGACGAGCGATCCGAACAATCAGCGGAATATTCCAAATCGGCATCACGATGGCGCAAATCAACCCCAGCTTATTCCAGAACATTTCCATGTCCGAAGTATGCCATTTCACTCTGCAAAAACAATGCGATTCAATCCGAGTTTTTCTGAAACGGCCGCAATGGTGCATCCGAGTCAAAGGCATGGACTCTTAACGCGAATTCTTAAGCGTTTTTTAAGGAGAAGTTAAAGCAATGTTAACGCACGTGAGCGCAATGTTTGACTAAAGCATTATTATGAAATTGCGAACGAAATTTTATTTGGCCAGCTCGTGCCTCATTCTCGTTGTGGTGGTGGGAATGATGGCGTCGCTTTTTGTCTATGAGAAAAAGCGTCTACGCGAAGACATGGCACAAGAACAAGTGGAAGATTTGAACAAACTTGCGCGTGTCTGCGAAGACACGATGATCGTTTTTGACGAGCCTGCTCTACTGAAATACGCACGCAGCTTGGTGGAACTATCAGCTCCGAAACTGCTGTACGCGGGCTTCATCTATCCCGTCGATCAAAGCGGGGTTTCGTGGGTATGGCGCCATAACAACAATCGCATCGTATATATGGATCCCCTCTCCGCCGATGTGCAAGCTGTCATGGGTGCTCATGAAATGAATCGACGCACGTTGTGGATGGACGGCGAAAAGATCGTCGAATTGTTCCGGCCCGTGGGCAAGTACGGATATGTGCGGCTCGGCTATTCGCAAAGGGTGGTGGATCAAATTTTCCGCCAAACCATTGCCAAATCAATCCAGCGCTTTTCGGTGGTGGGCCTCATTTCAATAGCGTTCGGACTTGTGTTGGCGAATTTTTTTAGTGCGGCGATGTCGCGCCCGATTTTGAAACTAAAGGAAGCGGCCGACGCCATTGCCCACGGCAAAAAAGGAGTTCATGTGGTCGCCGTGGGCCGCGATGAGTTGGGGCAACTCTCGGGCACGTTCAATCATATGTCCGATGAGCTGGCCAAGCTGGACCGATTGAAAGATGATTTCATGTCTCACGTCACCCACGAACTGCGTTCGCCGCTCACGAGCATCATTGCAACCGCGGAACTGATGTCGGAGATGTCAAAAGTGAACAACGACGCAAAACTGCGCCGTTCTGTTGATCGTTTGATTTTTGGTTCCGAGCGATTGAATCGTCTTGTGGATAACATTCTTGATTTGACCCGGCTTGAGGCGGGCAAGATGCCGTTCGATATTAGACCTGTGGATTTCCGCACGGTGCTGACGGAAATGGCTGACTTTTTTGAGCCCCGCGCTATGGAAAAAGGGCTCACCGTGCGCGCGGTGGTTCCTTCAGAGTTTCCGTTGGTGTTGGCGGACGCGGAACGTATCCGCCAAGTACTTTCCAATTTGATTTACAACGCCATTAAGTTCACGAACAAAGGAGGCGTTACACTGCGGCTGCACAATCGCAATGGCATGGCTACCGTCGAAGTGCAAGACACCGGGGTCGGAATTGCCGCCTCCAATTTAAAAACGGTGTTCGAAAAATTTGAGTGCCTGAAACAAACCAGCGACCGTGTGGAAAAACCAGTGCCCGGTTCTGGCCTGGGACTTAACATCGTTTTAAATTCCATCAAAGCGCAAAACGGAAAAATTTGGGTGGAAAGCGAGCTCGACAAAGGCTCTTCTTTTATTTTTCAGTTGCCATTTGCACCTGCCGAGAAAAGCGCCGTCACAGCTTCCGCCCCTTCGGGGACGGTGGCTGTGGCGGTCCCTCCTACAACGCCGGTGCCGGCGTTCAGCGCAGCACGGAGTCAGCGCGTATGAAACGCATTGTAAGGATTCTGTTTTTGATGGCGGCTGTTCTGTGTGTTTGGCCGACGATCGCATCGGCTTACATCCGTTTAAATTGTATCGATCCGACACAGCTCGTGTCTTATCCATCTGGCCCGGCTCCCATATGCGCGCCGGTTATATCGCAATTGACCGTCGCACCGTCGGCGCCGGATTTGGGTTACAACGCGGCCGCGGTGTCCTTCAATACGAGTCGCGGCAATAAATGGGATCCGATTACAGCATCGGGATCTGGACTTTTTTCCAGCGCGAGTGGCATGCCGATCCAGGGTACAATTTCTTTTGCGGTTCCCTCACCCGATGATCCGGTCATCAACATTTTGCTGTCGGGTCCACCATCAATTGGTTCGGTGTCGTTCACAGATCAAAACGGTTCTTTCATATACACGCCGGGTTCCAATCCCAGCATCCGAGTTGGTTTCGCTTATCTTTTGGTGGGCGCGAAAGGCGACGCAACGTATGGCACGACCACGCTCGATGTGGGCGTGAACGACGGGCCTGCGCCCAGCGAAGTTACGATTTCAGTTCCTTTCAATCAGTCGACGACAGTTGTTTTACCGTTTGCGTCGGACACGGTGATCTCCTCGGTCCAGCCGGTTTACGGTGCGCTTTCTTGGGCCGCCGGAAATTCTGCAATTTACACACCGCCCACTGGCTTTTCTGGTCGCGACACATTTTTGTTTTATCTGCAGTTGGGTCCCAACACATATGAGTATGTTCTTTGTGTCGCCAACGTCCAGGCACCCAGCCTCACCAGCAGCACTTTTGAAATATACGATTCCAATAGTCATGTCACGTTCTCAACGACGAAAGATCCCTCGTTCGGGAATTCTCTTTTCACGCTCACCTCAACCGACAAAACGATGTTTCCGACCGACGGCCACTATACCGCTGCGATGAGTGTGACAGATGCGGGCGGAAATTCGGCGTCCGGTTCATCGAATGTGCACATCGACAATACGCCGCCACACTGCAGTTGGATCACGCCGCTCAGCAATGCCACGGTCAGTGGCACAATTGCGAGCACCGTCGATGCAACCGACAACCTTTCGGGTGTGCGTGGCATGGATTTCACCGATCCCGTTGACAGTCATCACACGCCATTTGTTCCGATTGCCTCGACAACGCAGTGGCTCTACAGCAGTTACGATACCCGTGAGAAAGAAGGATCTATTGTATTGCAAGCGACGGTGTATGACGTCGCCGGCAATGCCAACACCTGCGCTCAGCCGATCACAGTCAACAACGTGATCCCAACCGGGTCGCTCGATTTCGGCTCAACCGGTGTGCCCTACAATGGAATGATGCTTGTCCACGGCGCAAACACGATGTCGGCCACCAGCGGTTCGGGAGCCAGCGATATCGCGTCCGTCGCGCTGTCGATCGACGGCAATGCGTTGGCATCGGCGAACGCGGCCACCGTATCGTTTCCGTTCGATACCACGCTTTACGCGGACGGTGCGCATACGATTTTGGCCACTTTTAAAAGCAACACCGGCACAACCGGCACCGCGCAACGTCAGATCTTGATCGATAACACACCGCCGTTGGTCAATGTCAGTAATCTGGTCGAAGGTGCGGTGATCGTGACCTCATTACCGTCGATAACCGCAACGGTGGCGGAATCAAACGGTGTCGCGTCGAAAAAAGTTTTCATCGATGGTGTCTCTGTTGCCTTTTCTGAACAAAACAACGTTCTCACCTTGGCAACGCCGGTGACAGCAATAGGCTCCCATACCTTGAGTATCACAGCCCAAGACACTGTTGGTAATACCGGACAAGTGCAATGCCACTTTACGATTGTTAATCCGGACCCTCCGACGGCGGGAGATCTCAATATCTCCCTAGGAAGTCTGACAGACGGTAGTGTGTTGCCAAGCGGCAGCGGTGTCACAATTACTTCCATTGTTTCCGGCGGCAGCGGCGCCCTCACCGCAGTGGCCCGTATCGACGGCAGCTCGACGCCGCTCACAGTGACGGCGGGCCCCGGTGGTACGTACAATTTCTCCGTCGATACCAAATCTCTGACCGACGGCGCGCACACATTGAAAGTTGACGTTCAGGATGAAGCAGGTCATGCTACCTCCGCTAGCGTCACGGTGACTGTCGACAACAGCGCGCCATCGGTCACGAACATAATACCCATCGCCGACAACATGGCTGTTTCAAGTATTTCGCCGTTGCAAGCCTCAGCGACAGATGTGGGACCCAGCGGCCTCACAATGCTCGCCATTTATGTTGACGGCCAGCTTGTGAACAGCGCTACGAGCAGCGGCGCTGGTTCAACCTTTAATGCCAATTACTCGTTGGACCCCGCGTTGCTGTCCGAAGGTTCTCATTCGATCGAGTATCGGGCAACCGATCGCGCGAACAACGTGACGTCGGTCGCGCGCACAATCAATGTGTCGCACCCGGTCATCGTGCCATCGGCGCCGGTGGTCACCATCATTTCTCCGACAGAAGGTTTGTCCGAATCGGGAGGGTTCTATGCGAAAGTGTCGGCCACCAACAATCCCGACATTGCGACACTCAGTATTGACGGTGGCGTCGCAATACCGCTGAATTCAATTGGCAGTAACGTTTATCAAGTTCTCATCGATGTCACGCAGTTCGCGCAAGGGCAACACACGTTTGTGTTCACGGCCACGAACGCCGGCGGTAGCGCATCGCAAACAGTGCACGTGTATTTCAACAGAACACCGCCGACCATTTCCAGTCCGAAACTGACCCCGGGCGCCACGCTCGCTTTGGTTCAGACACTGGTGATGCAAGCGGCGGATCCAAGCGGACGTCCGCTTGAAAGTCTGACGTTAAAAATCAACGGCACCACCACACTGGCGGCGTTTCCGGGCAACACCGATCCGACCAACACGATCTACAGTTATCAATGGGACACACAAAACGTTCCCGACGGAGATTACACGCTAACCGTCATCGCGAAGGATCAGTCAGGACTCACGACGCAGACGACGATTCCGTTCAAAGTCAACAACACAAATATTCCGGTCTCTGAAGCCGTCGTCCAATTTTTGTACTCGAACATGACATCGAACGATCAGTCAGTGCCGTTTGTCTCCGGATCCGGCACCGCGATCAAAGCAACGATCACGAATGCGAATTGGGATGTGACGGCAATCAACGCCAAATCTTTTCAAGTGTACGCCACAAAAAATGGAGAAAAAAAACAGATCACTGGAAACGTCAGTGTTGACGGAAACAAGCTGGTTTTTCTCGGGCCGATTCCAGACAACTGTCGCGTCTCCTCGGTCCTTAATGTTTTGGATGCTCAAGGAAAAGTGATTCGTCGTACCGCGGACGCAATTTTCAGTATGTCCGCCGAAAAAGGCGGCATGGTAACCGCGGTCGATGGATCCCTTAAGTTAACGGTGCCGCCGCACAGTTTGCCCAATGACGCGTTGGTCGAGCTGAGCTTGGTTCCTGTCGATGTGCCTGTTGACAATGGCGCATCGCCGAGCGCGTTGTTTTCGCAATTCGAAGTGGTCTACGGTCCATTTCAAGTAACCGGCACCGATCGAAATGGTGAGTTGCAACTGTTCGCCAGTCCATCGACAATGGTGTTTGAGCGCAACGCTCAGCAAACCACACCGCTCGACGCAGGCCGTGTTGACCGCGCCGAGCGTTACGACGCCAGCCGCCATGTATGGACATCGTTGGACGATCGCACCGCCTCTGTATCGAACGCGGCCGCGCCGCACAGTCGCACGATTAGCGCGCCGGTGACGACATTTGGCATTTATCGCATTGCGGCCATTCCACAACCGGGAGATGGCGTGACGGAATTGTCGGCGTATCCCAGTCCGCTTCGCGCCGGAGCGGAAAACGCCACGATCGCCTATTTGCTCGGTGAAAACGCGGATGCGGATCTCACCATTTATGATGTGTTTGGAAGTCTTGTGCGACATTTCCATTTTTCCGCCGGATCGTTGGGCGGCCGCCAACTTAACGAAGTGCCATGGGACGGCCGCAATGGCTCCGGCGACCCGGTCGCAAACGGTGTGTACATCATTCAGGTGAATTCAACCGGCCATCGCGCACGGACAAAAATCGGAGTCGCCCGATGATTTCGATAAAACGAATTTCTGAAAATATTCTCTTGTTGAGAGTGCGCATTACAAGAGCCGTCATCCCGGCATGTCGTTTGGCCGGGATGCAGGTTCTTTCTCAGGTGAAAACCTGGGCCCCGGCCAAAAGCGTGCCGGGGCGACGCCTTTTTATACATGCTCTAATATTGCTGTTCACGTCGTCCGCAGGCTGGTCGGCCGTTGATTTGGGGTTTGCTAAGGAAGACGGGGGCCGCCCTGGCGCGTTTTTAGACTTCGCGGCCAGCGCCCGATCGATGGCGATGGGCCGAGCGTTTGTGGGCGTGGCCGACGATGCCAGTGCCGCGTATTGGAACCCGGCCGGGCTCGCGCAACTGCAACGTAAAGATTTCGTCGCCACTTACGCTTCGTTGTTTGGAAACACCGGTTTCGGTTCGATTAATTTTGCGCAGCCCACCGTCGACATGGGCACATTCGGAATTGGTTTGGTCAGTTTAAATACCACCGGCGTGCCACGCCGCGATTTGAATGGCGTTGAGGATGGCGAGTTCAACGCGTCACAAATGGGATTGCTTTTGTCCAATGGTTATGAACTGGGGTCTGCGCTGTCTGTGGGATCATCACTGAAAGTAATCCGTCAGCAAGTGGACACCTACGCTGCCACCGGATACGGATTGGACGGCTCCGCGATGTTTCGTCTCAGTCCAACGATCCAAATAGGCGCGGTGGTGCGGAATATTTTGGCGCCGAAAATTAAATTGCGCAGCGAATCCGAAACCTATCCGCTCGATATTCGATTGGGCACAAAATGGCAGGTCACACATAAACTCTTGATGGCTGTCGACGCCGACAAAACCACCGGCCGGTCCCTTAAACCGCTGCTCGGCAGCGAATGGCAATTCAATGATTTGATTGCGCTGCGCCTGGGCCTTAACGAAAGCGAAATTACGACCGGACTTGGGCTCCGATACAAAGACTGGGGCCTCGATTACGCGTTTGCCTATAACGATGCGGTAAACGGATTGAGCGATTTGGGCGCTTCCCATCGACTCGGATTCCATTTTGGTTTCGGCAAGAAAGTGTCGGAGCAAGCTGCAAGCGCTCGTTGGCAGAAAAAAGGAGAGCAAGTGTGGGCGCAGTTAAAAACCTGCATGAACAGCAACGACTGCGCACCGGAAGAAATTCAAAGATTGACCTCCGCTACCAAGCAAGTGGTGCGTCACCAAGGATTCACGCGCGCCTTGGACCTTTACACCGCGCAAGGCTATGTGGCGTATCTAAACCATGAATATGAACGCAGCGTTCAGGCGTTCAGTGAAGCGTTGGCATTGTCGCCGCAAAATGCCGAACTAACCGACTTAATTCAGCGCGCACGCGCTGAAATGACCGAAGCAAGTTCGCGCGAGCTGATTAATGTTGAACTCAAGCGCATCACCGAGTCCTATTCGAAAGGGGACTGGAAAACCACGGTGAAGGCCTGCGAAAAAGTTTTGAGTTTCCAGCCCGATAATGTGGAAGCCGCAACGTATTTGCACGACGCAAAGCAGCGCATCGAAGAACCGATCGAGCGAGAAATGAAAATCGCGACGTTGAAATTCGGACGCGGCGAATATTTGGATGCGATGAAGAGTCTGCAACGGGTCAAAGAGCTTGATCCCGATAACATTGAAGCGTCAAAAATGACCAATCAAGCGATTGCTGCGTTGGAGAAGCAGGCCGCGGATCAATTTGGTGTAACCGGGGAAACATCTCGGCCCGGTTCCGGCACGGTTCGTCCCAACACAGAACAAAGCCGCGACCTTTATAGCAAGGGGTTGGTGTTGTATTCCCAAGGTGATATCAAAGCCGCAGCGGCCATGTGGGAACAGGCGGTGCGCGCCGACACAAACAATGCGCTGGCGCGCAGCGCTTACAATCGCGCTCAAATTGAAATGAACGAGAAACCTTAAGCTTTCGGAGAATGTTCTATACTTCGCGCTCTCCGATGGGCCGTTTCCTTAAAAAATAGGAGTTCAACTGATGTCTCACGCGTACACGTTATGGTTCACCGGACTGTCCGGTTCTGGAAAATCAACGCTTTCTGAAAAAGTCACCGCCGAACTGCGCCGTCGTCAGCTTAAAGTTGAGTTGCTCGACGGCGATGCGGTGCGCACCAACCTCAGCAAAGGCCTCAGCTTTAGCAAAGAAGACCGGGATATCAACGTGAAACGAATCGGCTATGTGTGCCATTTGCTGACGCGCAACGATGTTTGGGCGGTGTCCGCCGCCATATCGCCGTACCGCGCCATTCGTGATGAGAATCGACGGTTGATCGGTCGTTTTATTGAAATATATGTGGAATGCTCGATCGAGATGTTGGCGAAGCGCGATGTAAAGGGGCTTTACAAGAAAGCGTTGGCCGGCGAAATAGCTCAGTTCACGGGCGTGTCCGATCCTTATGAGGCTCCGTTGAATCCCGAAATATCCGTGAACTCCGAATTTGAAACCGTCGATGAAAGCTTCAATAAGATCATGTCGTATCTCGAAAAAAATGCAGGTGTTCCAAAGATTGGAACGGCGGTGTCCGCTTGATTGATTTGCAGATTCACACCACCGATTCCGATGGAACCTGGTCTTGGACGCAGGTGCTCGAGAAATGCCTGAATCTTAACTTGGCTGCCTTCGCGATCACGGATCACGACACCACGGTTCGCCGCGACGACATCGTCGAGTGGGCCAAAACCAACGACGCCATGGCGATTCCCGGTATCGAACTCAGCAGCTGCGAAAACGATCAAACTATCCATTTGCTCGGCTATTTTCTGGACGGACCGCTTAATCAACTTGAGTTGCGGTTGAACTTCTTACGTGAGGGCCGGATGGACCGCAACAAAAAAATTGTCGCGAAACTGCAGAGCCTCGGCATTTCCGTCACCGAAGAAGACGTGTTGGCTGCCGCCGGTCGCGCCACGGTGGGGCGTCCGCACATTGCTCGGTTGTTGATGCAAAAAGGCGTGGTCAAATCCATGCAGGAGGCGTTCGATCGATATTTAAGCGCGAATGGACAGGCGTATTATCCGAAAGTCGAGTTACCGTTGCGCGAGGCCATCGATTTGCTGCACTCGGCCGGAGCCGTGACCTCGATTTCTCATCCGGGACTGCTCAAGCGAACCCCCGACGTTTTGGAGGAGTCGCTAAAGTTATGGCGGTCGTGGGGACTTGATGGAATCGAAGCGCTTTATCCAAGCTACTCATTGGAGCAAACCGCATTTTTCGAACGGATGGCGGAGAAATACGGTTTTTTGCGAACCGGCGGATCGGATTTTCACGGCGAGAACAAACCCCACATTCAAATCGGCACCGGTACCGGTCACTTGAATGTTCCGGACGAATTTTTACAGCCGCTGTTGGATCGACGCGATGAAATCGTGGGAGCGTTGAGCGTATGATGGATATAAAAACGCTGAACGAAAAATTCGAGACCGTGGCTCCGCAGGAAATTCTGCGCTGGGCGATCGAAAACAATCGTGGCAAGGTTGCGTTATCGTCGTCGTTCGGAGGACAAAGCGCGGCATTAATCCACATGGCCATTCAAATCGAACCACGTCTGCCCATTTTGTTTTTGGACACGGGCTTTCTATTCAAAGAAACCTACGCGTTTGTGGAGCAGCTCAGCACCAAGTGGAATTTGAACCTAAAAACATTTCGTGCTAGCTCTGCCCAAATCGCCCAAACCAAACGCAATATCGAAACCCGCGTCGACAACTCTGGCGTGTGTTGCGATGACAGCAAGGTGGATCTCATGCAACGTTCGCTGGAGGGTCTTACCTGTTGGATCGCCGGTCTTCGCCGCTCACAAGGCGACGCGCGCAAAAACATCAATATCATTGAGCAATATCAATCTGGTTTGATAAAAGCTCACCCGCTGGCCAACTGGAGCGGTAAACAACTCTACGCGTACATGCAGGAACACGCATTGCCTTTTCACCCACTATGGGAGAAAGGCTACACAAGCATCGGCTGCGAACCTTGCACGGGCCTGCCGTTGTCGGCCGATGACGAGCGCAGCGGTCGTTGGGCGGGACTTGAAAAGACCGAATGCGGTATCCACACTTTTATGCAGCACAACAAATAGAAACACTGTAAGGAGAATCAAATGAACTCAATCGTCGCGAAATTTATCGGTGCGTGGCTTCATCCATGGCAATCCATGGAATATCTAAAGGTCGAAGGCGAAGACGCCAGCATTAAACCGGCGATGATCTACATTGTGGTCATGGCTCTCCTCAGCGGTCTTATCACATCTCTTTACGGCGTGTTTTTGCCGAGCGCGGCGGTTCCGGGGACCTCCAAAGCAGCGGCCTGGTTGGCATTGGTTCTGATTCCGGTGGTCGCTTTCATTGGTAGTTTCATCGGAGCCTTCATCATTTGGGGACTTATTGATGGCTGGTTGAAAGGCACAACGCCGCAATACAAAACCGCGTATCGTTTGTTGGCGGTGCTCGCCGCATTCTCGCCGATCTCGGCGTTGGTCGCTCCCATTCCGAAAGTGGGCCAGTATCTTTCCATCATCGTTAATTTCTGGGCCACTATTGTGATGATTCAAGGCATCATCATTGTTCGCGCTACACCGAAAGTACGTACGTGGGTGATTTGCTTGTCGCTGTTTATATTCTTGTTTGCGGTGGGACTCATGGCCCGCGTCGCGGCACAGCGTCAGATTCAATCGGGAAACAATTTTGGCAACCTGGGAGCGGATTCCAATTTCGACCTCGGTTCTCCGAAAGACGATCTGGGCGAAACCAGCGATAACCTAGACAAAGAACTTCAAGATCTGGCGGACAAAAACAAGAACGCGCCAAAAACCGACGCGCAACCGAGCACGGGCGCTCAACCCAGCACGGACGTTCCGTCTAAGAAGTAAGTAGAAATTTAGTAAGCAACGGCTGTCAGCCGTTGGCTTTTAGCTAATAGCTAAGAGCTGACGGCTGACAGCTTTTTCGTTAAGGAGATTAAAAAGTCATGGCTAAAAAAGTGCGATATGTATATTCGTTCGGCGGCGGCAAAGCCGACGGAAACGGAAAATTAAAAGATCTTTTGGGTGGAAAGGGCGCGGGCTTGGCAGAGATGTCGTCCTCGGGCGTGCCGGTTCCTCCCGGATTCACGGTCACCACCGATGTCTGTCGTTATTATTATGCGAATGGGAAAAAGCTTCCGAAGGATTTTGAAGCACAGATGAAAGAGGCGATGGCCAAGCTCGAGAAGATCGCCGGCAAAAAATTTGGTGATAGCACCAATCCGTTGTTGGTTTCGGTCCGCTCCGGCGCGAAGTTCTCGATGCCGGGAATGATGGACACCATTTTGAATTTGGGTTTGAACGATCAGACGGTGGAGTCGATCGCCACGGGAACCGGAAACGCACGTTTCGCATGGGACGCGTACCGCCGCTTCGTCATGATGTTTGGTGACGTTGTGTTTGAAGTGCCGAAAGAGAAATGCGAACACGAACTCCAGGCGATCAAGCGCGCCAAGGGCGTGCAGCTTGATACCGAGCTCGACACCGATGATTTAAAAGAAGCGGTGCGTCGCTTTAAAGAATTGTTTCGAAAAGGAACCGGCCGCGAATTTCCGCAAGATCCGTGGGAGCAATTGGTGGGTGCGCGCAACGCGGTGTTTCGTTCGTGGATGAACGACCGCGCGATCACGTACCGCCGCTTGAACCGAATTGCCGACGACTTAGGAACGGCTGTGAACATACAAGCCATGGTGTTCGGCAATATGGGCAACGATTCCGGAACCGGCGTTGGATTTACACGCAATCCGTCGACAGGCGTCAAAGAATTCTACGGTGAATATTTAACCAACGCGCAAGGCGAAGACGTGGTGGCGGGGATCCGCACACCAAAACCGATTACCGAACTCGGTAACGACATGCCGAAAGTTTACACCGAGCTCCGTGCGATCACCGCGAAGTTGGAGAAACATTACCGCGACATTCAAGACTTCGAGTTCACCTTCGAGAAGGGCAAGTTGTACATGCTCCAGACCCGCAACGGCAAACGCACGGCGCAGGCCGCCGTGAAAATCGCGGTCGACATGGTAAAAGAAAAACTTATCAGCAAAGAAGAGGCGTTGATGCGCGTTGAGCCCGATCAGATCAATCAACTGCTGCATCCGATCATCAACCCAGCGGCAAAGATTCATTTGTTGGCGACCGGATTGCCGGCCTCGCCGGGTGCGGCCACCGGACGCGTGGTGTTCACCTCCGAAGCTGCCGCCGAGCGCGGCGGCACCGAGCCGATTATTTTGGTGCGCGAAGAAACCAACCCCGATGACATTCACGGCATGGACGCCTCGCGCGGCATTCTTACGGCGCGCGGCGGAATGACTTCTCACGCCGCTGTGGTTGCGCGCGGCATGGGCAAACCCTGCGTTTCCGGATGCGAATCGATTCGCGTCAGCGAGGAAAGCAAAACATTCCACGTGAATGGAACCGTCATCAAAGAGAACGACTGGTTGACGCTCGACGGTTCGACCGGTCGCGTTATCGACGGCAAAGTCGAAACCAAAGAGCCGGAGCTCTCCGCCGAGTTTGAATTGTTTATGAGCTGGGCGGATTCGGTCCGCACTTTGAAGGTGCGCGCCAACGCTGATATTCCGCGCGACGCGCTGCAAGCAATGCGCTTCGGCGCCCAAGGCATCGGACTCTGTCGCACCGAACATATGTTCTTTGCCGAAGAACGCTTGCCAATCATGCAAAAAATGATCGTGGCCGACGACGTGGAAGCGAGGCGTGTCGCTCTTGATCAGTTGTTTGTGTTTCAGAAAGAGGACTTCAAAGGTTTGTTCAAGGCCATGAAAGGCCAACCCGTAACGGTTCGTTTGATTGATCCGCCCTTGCACGAATTCTTGCCGAAAACCGAGGAAGATGCCCAAACGTTATCGGGAAAAATCGGCGTTTCAAAAGACAAGATCTGGCTAAAAGCCAAAGAGTTGCATGAAGTCAACCCGATGCTCGGTCATCGCGGTTGCCGATTGGGTATCACCTATCCGGAAATCACCGAAATGCAAGCGCGTGCGATTATTTCCGCCGCCTGCGAGTTGGCACAAGAGAAAGTGAAATCCAGTCCCGAAATTATGGTGCCGTTGGTCGGATTTCCGTCGGAACTTAAAGATCAACGCGCTATTATTGATCGCGTGGCGCAGACGACCATGAAATCCTACGGCGTCAAGGTTGCCTACACCGTCGGCACCATGATCGAAGTCCCGCGCGCAGCGATGGTAGCCGATGAGGTGGCCGGCTCCGCCGATTTCTTCTCGTACGGAACCAACGATCTCACGCAAATGACGTTGGGTTTCTCGCGTGACGACGCCGGCAAATTCATCAAAGTTTACATGGACAAAAAAATCTTCAGCGAAGATCCGTTTCAGACCTTGGACCAATCCGGCGTTGGCAAGCTGATCAACTACTCGATCGGCGCCGCCCGCAAAGTGAAAAAAGACCTAAAAGTCGGAATTTGCGGCGAACACGGCGGCGATTCGGAGTCAGTGAAATTCTGTCACCGCGCCGGCTTCTCGTACGTCTCCGCCAGCCCCTTCCGCGTGCCCATCGCCCGCTTAGCCGCAGCGCAAGCGGTCATCGAAACGCGTCTGAAATATTCAAACAAATAGTCACTGGTTCGCTGTCGTAACCCCTCCGCCGTTTTAAGAATACGGCGGAGGGGGGTTGTAAAAGGGGTACAGATGGTTTTTGTATCAGTTACCAGGCTACGTATTCGGTCTCTCAGATATCTAATTCCTTTTCTTTGGGACAACCAGAAAGCGAAGCGGCAAGTGGTGCGGGCTGCAGGGTTTTTGGGCGGACAACTTTTGGTGGACAAGAACCGAACCTTTTGGACTCTCACCCTATGGGATTCGGAAAGTTCAATGAGTCACTATCGCAACAACGGATCTCACCGGCAGGCGATGCCGAAATTAGCAGGGTGGTGCAGCGAAGCCTCCACTGTGCATTGGAAACAAGAGACATTCACCTTGCCGGATTGGCATGAGGTACATCAACGGATGGTTTTGGAAGGAAGAGAATTTCCAGTTAAAAAGCGAGCAGCTGAGTTTCAGATTGGGACAATTCCCGCTCCGCGTTTTCGAACTCGTTTAATGCAGACGATCAAGCCGGTTCGAAACTAAGATGAAGCGATAGTTGGTCAGGAAATCCGATTTGAAAAAAGTTGCAGCAACCCTGATATTCTTAATAATTGGAGTATTGTTTTATTTTAAAAACAGAGTTTTCGTTGCTGGCGGCGGTGGCTCTGAGCTCATAGCACCCGACACAATCAAAACCGGTGAACCTACTGACATTCAGTTAATCGTGACTGCGACGGGAGGCGGCCCATTAAAGGGGCGCTACACAAATATTTCCTTCGGTTATAAATTGGATAGCGAGAAAACGTACCACGTTCTTCAGCCTCACCCTATCCCTCTGCCCGACAACTTTAAGGCCGTCCAATCGAAATCATCGCAATCCGAAGCGTATGAATTTACCATCCCACCATATCCGAAAGGAACTGTGGGAGAAATCGAATATTACGATGAGATGATATTTGATGGTTATCCTCAGAATAGGAATAAAGGGAATAAGAAAATTACGGTGTCGGATGACGCAAAATCATCGTTCGATCTCAAACATAACCTGTCGGTATTAAATGTCTGCAACAAAAATTTCAAAATTAACATCGTTAATCTTGAAGGTATTCACGTCACGGAAAGGATAGCTAGGCTGATGGATGAAGAGTTCCGTAACAGTAAGGCAAAAGACGATACGACAGCCTGTTATTTCCTAAATCAGCTTCCGGAATATTCGCAGCTTAACTCCGAGATCAAAGATTATGATTATCAAAATGCAAAATATCTTGTCATGCTGCAGCTTCCATTTGTGATCGATCTCAAGGCAAATGTGATTTATAAGGTTAATGCCGATCAAAGTTTGGGAAAAGTTTTAGGACCATTGCAAGTTGAGGGGAAAATCAATTCGTCTTTTGAATCGCATTTGTTTTCCAAGGAACCCAAAAGATAATAATGAAAATGAACAAGCTGTTGCTCTTAATCGCAATCGTATTTTTAAATGTTCTTCCCTGCAGATCGGACGCGTACGCGTTTGGTCAAAACAATGTACAGCCCGTTGCGCGGGAAGGAAATAACGCTCGCGGTGTGGATTTACAAGGTAATTCGGCCGAGCAGACCGGGACCGATTTATCAGGAAAGCCGATTAAGAAGACAAATATATTCATTCGGATTGTTGGGGCGGTCACTGTATTTCTTGAGATGTTAGCTCAGGGACTATTGAAATAGAATTGAGTTCTGTTAGCGCCAAGGTTTCCGGTTATAATTCGGTTACTCATGTCCGCTGCACTTCCTTTACTTCCTCCTGACTTGCGATCGCAGTTGGTGCGGATCGTTGGTGAAAAAAATGTGCTTTCCGGTCCCGCCGATCTTTATTTGTATTCGTTTGATGCGGCGTTGGATCGCGGGCTTCCATTGGCGGTGGTGTTGCCGGAGACGGCGGATCAGGTTGCCCAAGTCGTGCGGGTTTTGGCCAAAGCTAAACGCCCCTATGTGGCGCGTGGCGCCTCTACCAGTTTGTGTGGCGGACCGGTGCCATTGCAAAGCGCGGTGGTCATTGCTCTGGCGCGTCTGAACCAAATCGTTAAGTTTGATATCGAAAAACAAGAAGCGATCGTTGAGCCCGGCGTTATCAATTTAAAACTTCAGGACGTAGCGTCTGCGGCCGGCTTATTCTATCCGCCCGATCCGGGCAGTCAAAAAGCCTGCACGTTGGGTGGAAATGTCGCCACCAATGCGGGAGGGCCTCATTGTTTGAAATACGGCGTCACCTCCAATTTTGTGGTCGGTTTAAATTGGGTGTTTCCCGATGGACAAGTGAGCCAGTTGCGCGTGGACGATCCCGGCTACGATTTGGTGGGTTTCTTCGTTGGTTCGGAAGGCACGTTGGGCATCGCCACGAAGATTCGATTGAAGTTGCTGCCCAAACCCAGCGCGGTGCGAACGATGTTGGTCAGCTTTCCATCGATCGAAGCCGCAATCCAAACCGTGACCGATATTATTGCCAACGGAATTTTACCCGCGACGCTGGAAGCGATGGACAAAACAACCATCAGTGCGGTGGAAGCGTTTGCAAATGCCGGGTATCCGGTGCTTTCCAGCACAGTGGGATCCGAAGCTTGGAATTCACGTGACTTGAAGTCGCGGC
>JADMIO010809246.1_pt1 | contig 127634 bp, 110 predicted proteins | sample 8958161 | NCBI WGS metagenome assembly JADMIO01 (sample SAMN16585339, study PRJNA669376) | soil metagenome | isolation source: Crop rotation soil | place: USA: Cullars Rotation, Alabama | collected 2011
CGCGACAACTTGTCCACGTGGAATTCTAAGCTTAGGATCCCAATGTGCTGGAAAGATGGCAGTACTTTTTTAACCATTGATCAGCTGGATAAGGATCTTGTATTGAGGTTAAAAGACCTTTCCGTTGGAGAATATTCCCAGCCCATCGAATACACAGATGAGAGAGGGAAAAAAGGCGTTCGTATTGTGCAGCTTGTCAATAAAACATCACCTCACAGGGAAAATCTGAAAGATGATTATAACCGGGTGGCTCAGCGTGCCCTGGAAGAAAAGAAGAACGATACCCTGGATAAATGGTTCCTTAAAAATATCCCAACCTACTACATTAATATAGATAAGGAATACGGAGGCTGCAGTGAAATGAAGAAGTGGACCAGTAATGCCACTGCTACGAAATAAAATATCCATCGTCATTTGAAGGAGGAACCGAATCATCGTCATTTCGAAGGAGGAACGACGGAGAAATCTTTCCATGGTGTTAAAGGCGGAGAAAATTTCCTGCACTTCATATGCAGGTGAGATCTCTCCTATCGTAGAGATAAGGATGTCGGTTTCTGGATTGTTTGTGAATTGTTTACCCGCAGCACCTCCCGGTTATGTTGTAACTTTACCACTCATGTTTGTTTCAATACAAACGCGTTCTAATTGTATCCGGTTTCATAAATGAGCGACGAAATAAAACACGAATGCGGTCTTGCCTTCATTCGTTTACGCAAACCTTTTTCCTATTACCAGCAACAATATGGTTCAGTAATGTACGGGCTAAATAAACTGTACCTGCTGATGGAGAAACAACATAATCGCGGACAGGATGGGGCGGGCATCGCCAGTTTGAAACTCAATACCGAACCGGGTTATCCCTTTCTTCACAGGATAAGAAGTAATGCCACTCAATCTATCGCCGACATTTTTTCTCAGATAGGTAAAGAAATAAGCGAGGTTGAAAAAAATCATCCTGATATCCGTAACCACCCGGGGCTGATGAAAGGGCATATTAATTTTTTGGGTGAGATACTGCTTGGGCATCTTCGCTACGGAACCCAGGGAAAGAACAATCTCGATTTTTGCCATCCATTCGTAAAAAGAAATACTATACCCGCGAGGAATCTTGCACTGGCAGGAAATTTCAACCTTGTAAATAAGGATGAATTATTTTCTTTGATCAATTGCCACCCCGATGAATTTGAGAAGCAAAGCGACCTTGGGGCGATGATGGAAGTGATCCATCATTTTCTCGTTAATGCCGATGAACAATTTCCCGGTACCCTGGATATGACAAAGGTGCTGCGCAGGGCGGTGTCGTTTTTTGACGGGGGATTTACATTTGGCGGATTAACGGGAAATGGAATTGGCTTCGTCGTGAGGGATGCCCATGGCATCAGGCCTTGTTATTATTATGTAAATGATGATGTGGTAGTTGCCGCCAGCGAAAGAGCTGCCATACGCACTGCTTTTAATGTTGGGGAAAATGAAGTCCAGGAATTGATGCCGGGTCATGCCGTGATGACGGATGCGGAAGGCAACTTTACGATCGAAAAGATCCTGGAACCCAAAGAAAGAAAAGCCTGCAGCTTTGAACGCATTTATTTTTCAAGAGGCAGCGATGAAAAGATATATAAAGAAAGAACGGCCCTGGGCTATCATCTTAGTGAGGCTGTTTTAAAGGCTGTTGATCATGATCTTAAGAATACTATTTTTTCGTTCATCCCCAATACCGCCGAAATCGCATTCTATGGCCTGATCAAAGGCGCTGAAGACTACCTTAATAAGATAAAAGTAGAAAGGATCATGAGCTGGGGAAAAGACCTTCCTCCGGGTCAGCCAGGATTTGATGAAGAAAAATTGACGGCGATGATCAACAGGAAGATCAGGATGGAAAAGATCGCCATAAAAGATGTTAAGCTAAGAACCTTCATAACCGAGGACAGCAGCCGCAATGAAATGGTGCAGCACGTTTATGACATCACGTATGGAACTGTTAGAAAAGATGAGGATACGCTGGTTGTAATTGATGATTCCATTGTAAGAGGTACTACATTACGGGAAAGCATCATCCGGATGCTGTCGCGGCTGCAGCCCAAACGTATCATTGTTGTTTCATCGGCGCCGCAAATTCGTTATCCCGACTGCTACGGCATCGATATGAGCAAGCTGAGTGAGTTTGTAGCCTTCAGGGCTGCCGTGGAATTGATAAAGGAAACCGGCAGGGAAAAATTATTATGCGATATCCTTGCGCAGTGCAGGGAGCTCCAGCGAAATAATAAATTGCACACCGAGAACCTGATAAGACAGATATACAAACCGTTCACCCTGGAAGAAATTTCTAAAAAGATCGCGCAGCTGATAACACCAAAAGATATTTCTATTCCCGTAGACGTGATTTACCAGACAATAGAAGACCTGCACGATAGTTGCCCTACTAATCTGGGAGATTGGTATTTTACGGGAAATTATCCAACCCCGGGCGGCAACCGTGTGGTTAATAAAGCGTTTATCAACTACATGGAAGGGAAAAATGTAAGAGGATACTAACCCCCCTATCCCCTAAAGGGGTAAAGTGATCATAACACCCTTCAGTGGATGGAGGCAAAAAAAACAAATGGGTAACGACAAACATACTTCAAATAACTCCCCTTCAGGGGATGGGGGCAAAACTCTCCTCCTCGTGCGCCATGCAAAAAGCAGCTGGGACAATTTCTCGCTTAGTGATTTTGAGCGCCCGCTTAATGAAAGGGGAAAATCCGATGCACCCAAAATGGGAAAACGCCTGCGAAAGAATGGAATAAAAATAGATGCCTTTATTTCCAGCCCCGCAAAGCGTGCAAAAAAAACCGCCGAGCATTTTATCGAAGAATTCGGAAGAGATAAGGATGAAATAATATTTGTCTCCTCGTTGTATGACGCTTCCACAGGCGACTTTGCCGCTGCCGTTAAAGGCATTGATGACAAATACGATGTTGTTGCATTATTCTCCCATAACCCGGGCATAACGCAATTCGCCAATGAACTGGTAAGCGGCGCCAACATTGACAATATGCCCACCTGCAGCATATTTGCGGTAAAAGCTGATACGCGCAAATGGAAAGATTTTACAAAAGCTAAAAAGGAGTTTCTTTTCTTCGATTATCCCAAAAACGAAGGCTGATCTATTTTCCTGTTGGCCTGGTAGCGAGGTAAACCCCGGAAAAAATAATAACCCCCGCGATCATTTTATACAGTTCAAGTGTTTCTCTTAAAAATACGGTGGCAATGATCACAGAAAAGACCGGCTGCGAATAAATGTAGGTGCCGGCTGTGGAAGCGCTTAATTTTTTTATACCGTAAGCATTAAAAACATAAGCCAGAAAAGTGCCCGGCACGGTGACGATCAATACCAACAGGTACTCATTGAAGGTGAAGGTATGCCACGGGATCTTTATAAATTCATTCCACCCGATCGGTAATATCATGAAGAAGCCAAAAGTAAATACCCACCGCATCACATCCATCGATGAATATTTTTGCATCAGGGGCTTCACGAGTATAAAGTAGGCCGTGTACAAAACCGTACTCATTATTACTAAAATATCTCCCAGTAAAATATCATTTCCTTTTGTAGCGTTGTTGCCGGATAAGATCAAAACACATGCTCCTGTTACACCGAGAAACAGGCCTGCGAGTTTGATGAGCGTAAGCTTCTCTTTCAACACCCATGCGGCAATGAATGTGATTAATATGGGAGTTACAAGCAATAAAAGCGAGGCATGAATGGGATAGGTAAGCTGCACTCCTTTCATAAATAACATCTGGTTCGCGGCGAGTGCGCTGAATGCACAGAGTAAAAAGCGAACAATATATTTTTTGTCGATTTTTTTCTTTTCCCTGGCGAATGAAAAAAGCAGCCAGAAAAGTATAACACAGATGCCACTCCGGATCACGTTTAGTCCGTAAGGTCCCGTGAAACCCTGCGTGGTAAGATATTTAATGGCACTTACGTTTATGGCAAAAAAAAGATTGGTGGCCAGTAATCCTAAGTGCGCCTTTGTCTGCGGCGTCAACTAAAAATATTTAAGAGTTGCAAAGGTGCAGGGTTTATAATGACTGAACAAATTGCCGGATCACATTCTTGTACGCTTCCATATTAAATTCTGTAATGGCAAATGGGAAAGCTTTTACCTTTTCAAGCACGTTATCCAAAACAAAGTCCTCCTGTAAACAGGTATAGAAAAATTTTTTGGCCAGGAGATGTCGGGCTAAATATTCCTGCTCGGTTTGGCCCGGTGTAGGTACGAGGATCGCTTTTTTGTGCAACTTCGCAAGATCCATCACAGTAGTATAACCGCATCTGCTAATCACCATTTCTGATTGAAGAATGGCGGCATTCAATTCCGTAGCGGGAAGATGATCTTTAATTTCAATGGTTGCTTTGCGATCTGGGATCTTACCATTTCCCGGTAATCCCCGTATAAACAAAACTTTTCCAGTATAGGTTTCCAGCTGACTTAAAAGTTGTTCTTCGAAAAGAGTTCGTTGTGGCTCAGGGCCTGAAATGCTGACCAGCAGGTCATACTTTTTTTCTGTAATTCTGAATTCAAAACGGGACAGGGCACCGATATGAATGATCTTTCCAGGATGATTGTCCACGTGGGATAATTCACCGGCTAATCCATCCTTCTCAAAATCAGGCACCCAGCATTCGCCGTATTTTTTAATAAAATAATGATGGACCGCGTTAGCGATCTTTTCAGTGAAAGCATTGCCGGTTTTGATATGCAGCTGGTGGGTGATATAAATGGAGGGAACTTTTGCGTGGTACATCCCAAACCTGTTATCGGAAATAACCGCATCTATACCATATTCTTTCACAACCTTTTTCAGCCATTGATGCTCCCTGAAAATGGAAAAAGCCATTTTTGGTAACTGTGAGAATAACTTGAGCGGCAGCCATTTTTTTCCCCTGCTGTACTGCATCCTGTATCCAGCCAGTTTCAAAAATCTCAGTGCCGGAAATTCATTCTTCAATAAAATTTCTGACGCCCCCTCTGCCGCGATCAACACCTCGCATTTTTGTAGTTGTAATTCTATGATCAACGGGATGCAACGGGTGGCGTGACCCAAACCCCACTCCAGCGGCGCTACCAGCACCCTTTCGCCTGAACGCAGATTGTTAAAATTTTTACCGTTGGTCAAAACATTGCAATAAATTATTGTGAAAATAGTTTAATTTGGTACTGAATTTATGAAGCACTTACACAAAGTTTTACTGATCAGTTTATTGGCAGTCTCAGTTATTGCAGGCAGCTGCAGTTCCGGCAAGTTATTTGGTAAGAAGAATAATTGCGGATGCCCGAGCAAAAAAGGGCTGGTAGGTTATTAATAAATTAAATAAAGATGAACAAATCTAACCGGGATCTACTGGTGTTGTTCAAGGAAGAATTAATGAGTCCCCAGGCAATTGAGCATGAGGTAGGATTACTCCATGAGCTTTTGTATGCAGTAGAAAGAATAGAGAACCTGGTGATCGCACACGAAGTTATCAACCTCAACAAGTACCGTATTTACAACGGGTTTAACATCATCCGGAATACCATTCGCAAAAAAGATCTGAAACCTTTTGTTTTTTTGAATAACAAGAACTGATCATTCCAGCTTCATCAAAGCCTGTTGCAAATTTTCCAGCATTTCACCGATCTCCTCTTTTTTACAAGTTCCGACACTTAACCTGTACCAGTTAGAATTTTCCGGTGCGCCAAAAGCATAGAAGGGAACAATGGCCAGTCTTGCTTCGTTTAAAATATATTCCGTAACGTCTTTTTGCTTTTCCAGGAATTTATCACCTGCGGTGCGCCCTGCAAGGTTTACCTGTATGGTCAAATAAATAGCTGCCTGCGGCGCAATTGAGTCAACCGGAAATCCCTTGTTCTTTAATGCCTGGAATCCATCATGGATCATCTGGAGGCGGTCTTCAAGCTCTTTTTTATAATTTTCAAAATACCGGTCGATAGATTCGGTTTGTACAAGATAGCGGGCTGTTGCATACTGTTCAGCCATCGGGCTCCATGCGCCTACATGGCTGTTTATCGCCTTCATCTTATTTAACACATGTTGCGGCCCTAATGCCCATCCAACCCTTACGCCGGTAGCGGCGAACGACTTACTTATCCCATCAATAAAGATGGTATAATCCTTCATCTCCGGCCGTAGCGAAACAGGGTTGTAATGTTCGGAACCTTTGTAGGTAAGTGTCCAATACATCTGGTCATACATCACGTACAATTTTTTTTCATCCGGGCCTCTCTCCATGTTTTCCTGCAACACCATGTCACATATCTCTTCCAGCTCTTTCTTTTTAAAGATCGTGCCCGTAGGGTTTAGGGGTGAGCATAGAGATATAAGCGCAGCTCCTTTTATGTGCGGTCTGATCTGGTCTGCGGTGGGCATGAAATTATTTTCGGCACCCGCTTCTATCACCGCGTGCACGCCTTCTACAAAATGCGTGTAGTGATTATTGTTCCAGCTCGGTACAGAATAGATCACCTTATCACCCTTGTCAACCAATGCACGATACAATGCGTAAATGAGTGGGCGCCCGCCTGCCGCCACCAACACTTCATTAACTGAAAAGTTGAGGCCCTCCCTTTCATTTATGAACTTCGAGATCGACTCACGCAATGCCAGGATGCCTTCTGCAGGTGGATAAGTAGTGTGATGCTGCTTATACGCTTCGATTATTTCCTGTTCGAGTTTTTTTGGAATGGGGAAAATGGAAGAATCAAAATCGCCAATCGTGAAATTGTAAATTTTCTCTCCTTTATTTATCTTTTCTTTTATGTCGGCGCCTAAACGCACGATCTCGGACCCGATGAGCGTTTCGGCAAGATTACTTAACCTGCCAAAGGCCTTTTTTATGGTATTGTAGATATTGATAGCTGTAATATTTAGGTAAAGGTAATGGTAAATGTTAGTCCAGGTTTTTCAGGAACTCTTCTATCCCCTCGACGATTTTCTTAGCGACCGCTTTATGAAATGCCGGCGTAAGAATTTTTTTCTCATCTTCCTTATTGCTCAGAAAAGCCACTTCCACAAGACAATTTGGATAATCAGTAGGCCCGCTCAGGCTGAAATTAAAATTCCCCACATTCCCATACTCTTTTAAGTTAAGTTCAAGCATGTGATGTAATATCGCCACGCTCAGCGGACGGAAGCCGATGTAGCGGTAGTATGTGCTTACGCCCTGCACCGTATCCACGCTGGCGGAATTCAGGTGGATACTGATAAGCATATCCGGGCATTGTTGTCTTAAGAATTCTATCCTTTCCGGCATGCTTAAGGTTGTATCCTTTTCACGCGTCATAACTACATTGGCTTTCTTTTTTACCAATGCATTCCTGAGTTCCTGCGCTATCAGCAACGTGTAATTTTTCTCGAGCACTTTACTGGTAACACCATCCGCGCCTGTATTATCACCGCCATGGCCGGCATCCACCGCTATCGTCAGGTATTTCAGTTCGGGTTTCACGGGCTGCCGTTTTATCCTGATCACCAGCTTATTTTTTTCGTAATAAATCCTATAACCCCAATGCTGTTTATGGTTCAGGTCGATGATCACTTTCATCACGTCTTCTTCGGGCTGTTCATAATATGCATTCTTAATATCGGTAGTAGTGCTTAGCTGTGTTATCCAGTTGGTGTTGCTTTGCACTCCAAAAATATCAACTACGATCCTGGTTGGGTCTATCTGCTGTATGCCGCGATACGGTAATTTTTCATCCAGGGAAATCGTTACATAGTCATAAGCGGAATCTCCATATACACGCCAATTATTGGTAAGATGCGTTTTAGGGACAGCCTGCGAATCTTTTACAAAATTCTTTTTGTCTACATAAGCATAATGAAACCTGGATAATTGAACCTGGTACTTGGTTTTAAAACTGTCCACCACTTTCAATAAAATATTACTGTCGAGGAAGGTCATCTTAGCGCCTCCCAGCCTGTCGTCACCGATACCATATTCAAGAAATGGGAGAGGTCCTACGGTACGGCCTAAAAAGAAGGGCTCTGCATTTTGAGAAAAGCAATTTGTTGATGCAATAATGCTTACAAACAGGAAGATCTTTTTCATGGATGATTTTTAGATTCACTGATTAATTCCTCCCAGTATTCCGCAGCCCTCCGGGTGTGAGGGATCACTATCGTTCCGCCTACGATATTGGCCACGGCAAATATTTCATACATCTGTTCGGTGGTTATTCCCAGCTCATGACTTTTTCCCAGGTGATATTTAATGCAATCATCGCAGCGCAATACCATGCTGGCCACAAGACCGAGCATTTCCTTGGTCTTTTTATCCAGCGAACCTTCCTCGTAGGTATTTGTATCCAGGTTCCACAATCTTTTCATCACGAGATTGTTCTTGCTTAAGATCACCTCGTTCATTTTTTCGCGGTAGTCGTTGAATTCTTTTACCTGTGTGCCCATAACTATAAATTGTAAATTAAGAATGATAAGCTCTATTTCTTTTTTTCGAGATACCGGATGATGGCCAGCCGTATGTCAGACTTAGCACTTTTAACCGATGTTTCAGGCTCGAATGCTTTTACCACATCCGGGTTGTTCTTGTTTAGGAAATCAAGGTTAGTTTCTTTTCCGGAAAATAAAAATTCTGTTAGCGCTACCCGGTAAGTTTTTGCCGGATCGATCGGTTTGCCATTCAGCATCCATGAATTGTTATCGGCATTGTATTGAACCGGGCGATAAATTAAATAGCCGCCGGTGCCCGCATTTTTTCTTCCTGCATCCAGCGTTTTGATCAGCATTCTTCCCTTCATCTCTGCTTCCACGATACCACCACCAAAAGGTAGCGTCCTGAGAATATCGTATTGAGTTATGGGTGGGGTTAAAATATCATCCAGCCGTATAGATCCGGAATTCATCAAAACCACATCCGCCTGCGGGCAGGCATCTGCCATGGCTTCGCCAATTAAATTACCAAGATTGGTCGGATGTCTCCTGATCTCGGTCTCACGTCCATCCAGCGCCTCACCACCTGCCAGCACTATTTTCTTTGCATCAAATCCGAGGGATGCATAATTGTCGTTGGCGATCTTTGTCCACTTTCCCACATATTCATTGGTAACGCTGTCGAGCGCTACGCTTTCATTCAAATATCGCAGATCAGTTTCAACATCCGTTCTCTTTTTCTTTTTATTGATATGCAATTGTACAACATAGGCGGAGCGGGCATTTGCAAGCGCCTTGGTGATAAAAACATTTCCCACTTTCTGAAAGCGGCCGTCATGCTCATGTCCGCCGAGAATGGCAGCAAGTCCCGGTATTTCCTGTGCCAGTTTAATATCATCTTCCATGGCCTGGTGTGTGATGGCGATCACCGCATCGCAGGAATCTTTAAGTTGGGCGTATACTGCTTTTGCTGACTCAAGTGGATCGGTATAGCTAACATAATCAGCTTTGTTATAAGGCAGGGTAAGGCCTATCACACCAATGTTAACCATTGTTCCATCGGCATCCTTCAGGTGCATAATATATTTTTCAGGAACGGGAATAACGGTGGCTCCCTGGTGTTTTTCAAATGGAATTATTTTTCCATTCTGTTTATGAAATGTGTTGGAAGAGACCCAATCAAACTGAGACTCGTTGATCCTTTCCTGCAGCTCGCTTTCCGTGATGTCAAATTCATGGTTGCCGAACACAGCAAGATTGGTGCCCGCAACCGTCATCACTTCCACCATTTGCTTTCCGCGTATGCGTTTACCCAGGTATTGAATGCTATTATACACCGATGGGCTTACAAAATCGCCGGCCATTACCAAATAGGTGTTGGGATTTTTTTTGAGGTATTCTTTTTTCAAAGTAGCCACTCTTGCCATTCCGCCTTCCTTCCCACCTGCCACCGGCGCTATTTCATATACGTCGTTCATTTGTACGAATACTACATCCAGTTTGCCGTTGTCGCGTTTGGTGGTACGCGTGGTTGAACAGGAAGAAATTGTGATAACAAAAAATAAATAAAGAAGCCGTGAGTTTATGCGCATATCATTATTTGTGAGGCAAATTTAAAACATTGGTGCAAGTATTGTTAGGAAAAGGCTGCATCCAAATATGTACATTTGATCAATATAATTTCAAAATGGAAAAAGGATTCGATTTCGGCATGATAGGCCTGGGAGTTATGGGCAGCAATCTCCTGCTCAACATGGCGGATCATGGCTTTGCAGTTATCGGCTATGATAAAAATCCCGATAAGACAAAAACGCTGGAAGCCTCAGCCAAAAAAGGAACGGTAGTAAAAGGTGTGAATACGTTGCAGGAAATGATCAGTGGATTAAAGAAGCCACGTAAGCTGATGATGCTGGTGCCTGCAGGGAGTCCGGTGGACAGCGTGATCTCGGATCTGCTGCCGGTACTGGAAGAGGGAGATATAATCATCGACGGTGGTAATTCGCACTATACGGATACATTGAAAAGGATCGCTTTTTTAAAAGAGAAGAAGCTGCATTTTATGGGGATAGGAATCTCGGGCGGGGAACAGGGTGCCAGGTTAGGACCGAGTATTATGCCCGGCGGTGACAGGGAAGCGTATAAAGAAGTGGAACCTATCTTAAAAGCGGTAGCAGCAAAAGTGGATGATGAGCCATGTGTAGCTTACCTGGGAAATGAGGCAGCGGGCCATTATGTAAAAATGGTGCACAACGGAATTGAGTATGCCATCATGCAGCTGATAAGTGAATGCTATGACCTGTTGCATAACGGTATGGGGATGGATAATGATGAATTGCACAACGTATTTTCCGAATGGAATAATGGTGACATGAGATCTTTTTTATTGGAAATAACCGCCGCGATCTTTTTAATGAAAGATGAAAAGAGCGATAACAGGCTGGTGGATGTTATACTTGATAAGGCTGGCGCAAAGGGCACAGGCAAATGGACATCAGAAGCGGCGCTTGACCTTCCCGAACCGATACCTACCATCGACATGGCGGTAATGATAAGAAATATTTCTTCTCTGAAAGAGGAGCGGCTGCAGGCGAATAAATTGTATAAGCCTGTACTGAAACAACTGAATACTTCAAAAACTGAACTTGTAAATAAGCTGCATGATGCTTTATTATTTGCCACGGTAACAAGCTATGCGCAGGGATTATCGATGTTGGCAAAGGCATCCGGTGAACTGAAAATGGACATCCCTTTGCAGGATGTGATCAATGTATGGAAAGGAGGTTGTATCATCCGTTCGGGATTGTTGAATTTATTTGCAACGGCTTTTGCAAAAACCGATCAGTTGCAGAATCTGTTGCTTGATGGAAATATTTCATCGGTATTATCAGCCAAACTGAATAGCCTGAAAGATATAGTGGGCCTGGCTGCTTCGGCAGATTACCCGGTGAGCGCTTTATCTGCATCACTGAATTATTTCCACGCCTATACAAGAGAAAATCTGCCGACAAACCTTATCCAGGCGCAACGCGATTATTTTGGATCACATACCTATGAAAGAATAGATGCAGCAGGGATATTCCATACTAACTGGCAACAGGATGATGGGACAGTTGATCATTCTTCAGGTCATTAGGGTCTGAACTGGGAGTTATAAGATTAAAAGATGATAGGATTATTCACCAATTATTTATAATGATTTTTGAAGAGCTAACTCATAAAGTAATCGGTTGCGCAATGAAGGTGCATAGTACTATTGGTAACTCATTAATTTTGGCGCAAAAAGCTTGGAGTTTAAACGGGTTTATAATTTAAAGCATCCATTAAATAAAGACTTTGTAAAAGGTAATCCTAAAATCAATAAATCTAATGAATCCTAGTTCAGACAAAAAGAAGTTACCTCCGGTTCTGTTTTTTATCTTCGGCGGAAGCGGTGATCTCAATTACCGCAAGCTTACCCCGGCATTGTATAATTTATACCTCGACGGCCTGATGCCGGATAAATTTTCCATTGTAGGTGTTGCAAGAACTGATTATGATGAGAACGCCTACAAAGAACACTTACTGGATGGGATAGTTAATTTTTCGAGGAGAAAGGAAGAGGACAGGAAGTGGACCGACTTTTCAAAACTACTTACCTACCTCAGGATGGATGTTGCAGATGCGGGTGCGTATACAAAAATTGAAGAGATGGTAAAACAGAAAAAGCAGGAATATGGCGAACCACCGGTGCTGATATTTTATATGGCGGTAGCGCCGCAACTGGTTCCTGTCATTGTAAAAAATCTCGGTTCAGTACATGTTTGCTCTGATGTAAAAAAGGCGCGGATCGTTGTTGAAAAACCATTTGGGCATGACCTCGAAAGTGCCATGGAGATGAACAAATTGTTGTCGGAAACTTTTGCAGAAGAACAGATATATCGCATCGATCATTACCTGGGTAAGGAAACAGTGCAGAATATTTTGGCACTTCGTTTTGCCAATGCATTGTTCGAACCGATCTGGAATAAGAATTATATCGATCATGTACAGATTACATCGGCAGAAACGGTAGGTGTGGAGGGCAGGGGTGGATATTATGAAGGTGCAGGCGCTTTGCGCGACATGGTACAGAACCATATTTTGCAATTGCTTTGCATGGTGGGAATGGAAGCGCCCATATCTTTTAATGCCGACGAGATAAGAAATAAGAAAGTGGATGTGCTTAATGCTATTCGCAGGATCAGAAAAGAAGAGGTGTACGACTTTGCAGTTCGCGGGCAATACAGCGAAGGATGGATGCAGGGCGAGAAGGTGATGGGATACCGCCAGGAAAAAGATGTAGACCCCAATTCAACAACAGAAACATTTGCCGCCGTAAAATTTTATATTGATAACTGGCGCTGGCAGGGCGTACCTTTTTATGTGCGTACCGGAAAACATCTTCATGAAAAAACAACAGCGGTAACTATACAGTTCAAACCAGCACCCAATTATTCTTTCCCTGCTGAAGCCGCTGAAACATGGCGCCCCAACAGGCTTTCAATCAGCATACAGCCGGAAATGGACATCTGTTTGCGCTTCCAGGCAAAGCGCCCGGGACAGGAAATGATACTCACTCCCGTTGACATGGTGTTTAATTACAAAGATGAATACAACGGGCATGAACCGGAAGCTTATGAAACGCTGTTGTATGATGTGATGGAAGGGGATGCTACTTTATTTATGCGTGGCGACCAGGTGGAAGCCGCATGGAAGGTGGTGATGCCGATAATTGAGACATGGCGGGAAAGGAAGCCGACTGATTTTCCGAATTACGCACCCAATTCATGGGGACCGGAAGATGCGGAAGCACTAATAGCAAGGGAAGGTCACAACTGGATAATGGCGCCTTCTAAAAAAAGAAATGTATAATGCAGGTACATACTTACAAAGATGCGGATGAAGTATGCAATGCACTCGCGGATTGGATGGCGGCGCTTATGGATAAAACCCTGCAGGCTAAAGAAAAATTCGTGCTGGCGTTGTCAGGAGGAGAAACACCAAAAAAATTATATAAGATATTAGCAGCATCACCTTACAATGAAAAAATAAAATGGGACCGTGTTCATTTTTTTTGGGGCGATGAAAGAGTGGTACCATTTGATGATGAGCGTAACAATGCAAAAATGGCCTTCGATAATTTGCTGGATAAAGTGAAGATCCCTTCCGGTAACATTCACAGGATATGGACCGATGTTGAACCGGCAGTTGCGGCGGCCCAATATGAAAAAATATTGCATCAATATTTCGACGACAAGCAAACCACTTTTGACCTGGTGTTGCTGGGCCTTGGAGAGGATGGACATACCTTGTCCCTATTTCCCGGATCGGAGGTTTTACCTGGTAAGACCGGTTGGGTAAACGCCGTTCATTCAGCCGAAAAAGGTGAGAGAATTACATTGATGCCCGACGTAGTGAACCGTTCTGCCTCAGTTGCGTTTTTAGTGACGGGTGAAAGCAAGTCTGCTATTGTAGAAAAACTATTCAGCGATCAACACATTGGAGAATTCCCTGCCCAACTGGTAAAGCCGGTAAATAATGAACTGCATTGGTTCCTTGATAAAACTGCCTCTTCGGGGCTGAATCCCGAAAAAATTGATTGAGCTATTTCTACAAAATATGCCAGGGGCTGGCTGTTTTTTCAACTTCGGGCTCGTTGTTCTCTTTTGGATCAACGATCTCTATGATACCGTTATTGATCACCACCCTGTTGTCGGGGATCCGTGTGGCGGTAACATTATTGATGTCCTCTTCAGATATTGTATCATTAATATCCCTGAGGTGCCTGTCAATTTTTATCTTGGTGAAGGTTTCGTTTGTGGCAGATGATTTAATAAGCATATAGAAGAGTTTCTTATAGTAAGCCAAAAACTATTCCAATTTAGCCGGCCCAGGTTAAATAATTATTATCATTTTCGGTCTAAAATCCCAAAACTTTGGGAGTCTGAACGATTACTGCAATGTTAATTCTTGATATTACGTGATCTTCTCAAGATCTTCCTTCGTCATGTTCCAACGATTTACGGGTTGCTCAAAATTCAGCCAGCCGGGAGTCGTTATATGTTTCTTGATAAATTTAAATCCAACCTTTTCTAAAGTTTTATTAGGGGCCGGGTTAAATGCATTGGGTTCGCAGTACAGTCGTTTTAACTGCAAATTCCTAAAATAAAAAGGGAGCGTCATTTTTACTAACGCCGCTCCCGAACCCTTTTTTCTTGTATCAGCATTCCACAGGTGTAAATGCATATACGCCTCTTGCCCGAAAATTATTTTATTCACGTTAGAATGACCAACGGGTTTATTATCCATCTGCCAAATGATGCAATAAGATGTTTTTTCATTATAGGATTGATGCAATTGTTTCGAAAGCAATTCTCTCCAGCCTTTCCTGTCGGGAACCCTAGAAACATCCACTCCCATCTTTTTAAGAAATGCATCGTCAGCATTTAAAAAATAATCGGTAATGAGATCGATGTCCCGTTCCTGCATTTCACGTACTGAGATGTTTTCACTCATAAATAATAAAATAAAAACTATGGCAAATGTAATCAGCAAATGAGCTGCATCAGCTTTACGTATTACATCAGCCAAAAGAGATTATTGTAATTTTATGCCGATGCCAATGGAATCAAACGATAAGACCCTTTGGAACGACATAAAAAAAAGTGACCAGGCAGCCCTGACCCAACTTTTCCGGCGTTATTACTTTTATCTTGTTAAGATCGGCATTAATTATATCCAGGATAGTGAGCTTGCAAAAGATGCGGCTAATGATGTTTTTTTTAACATCTGGAGAAACCGGGAGACGTTGTCGGATGTTGAAAATATAAGGGCTTACCTGGTTACCAGCTATCGCAATCATATTTTTATGCTGGCAAAACGTGATTTGAAAAATGCAGACAGGCTAAGGCAATGGCAGGCAGATCAGCAGGAGCCACAACTGAGCTATGAAGAGATCATAATAACAATACAGACGGATCAGGAAAAAAAGAAAATTGTATCCAGCGCTTTCAACGAATTAAGTCCCCGCCAAAAAGAATATCTGCAGTTAAAAGTTTATGAAGGGTTATCCTATGAGCAGATAGCTGAAAAAACGGGCCAGGCGGTAAAAACTATTTATAATGCCGTTTACGAGGCCATTAAAACATTAAGGCAAACAGTCAGTAAAAAATAAATCAAAATTTTTAGGGAAAAACTGTCATCCATCAACTCTTGTTTATGATGAATTATCAGAATTACGGCGTAGAAGATTTTTTAGCCGAAGAATCATTTCAGCAATATTGTTCCGGAACGGATGAGAATGCTATTGCTTTTTGGAATAAAGTACTGGAGCAGGAACCACAGGTTACCGGGAATTTCAACGAAGCAGTTGAACTTTTTAACCTGTTAAATGCCGGCCAGGGAAATTTATCACAACAAACCGAAAGATTGGAAAAAAGGATTGCGGAAGCTGGAAGGCAGAATTCCAAAGGGAAGGTTAGGAGGATATCTTACAGGTGGTGGGCAGCAGCGGCGGTCGTTTTATTACTTGCTTCGGGAAGCTATATTTATTTCAGAAATCCCGGGCAACAACAAATCGCAAAAACTGAAAAACCACAAAATAAAAATGATGTAGGTCCCGGTGGTAACAAGGCGGTGCTTACATTGGTGGATGGGTCGCACATAATTTTGGACAGCGCAAACACCGGAACCATAGCACAACAAGGCAATGCAAAGATCATTAAACTTAATAACGGGGAGCTTGCCTACAATTCATCCCCCGAAAAATCATCAGAAGTTCTTTACAATACCATCTCAACACCAAAGGGCGGGCAGTACCAGGTTGTTTTGTCCGATGGCAGCAAGGTTTGGTTGAATGCAGCTTCTTCATTAAAATTTCCGACAGAATTTTCCGGCAAGGAAAGAAATGTTGAACTCACCGGCGAAGGCTATTTTGAAGTGGCACACAATGCAGCAATGCCTTTCAATGTAACAGCAGGCGGCGTGAAAGTGCAGGTATTAGGTACGCACTTTAATATCAACGCTTACAGCAATGAAGCAGCAATTAAAACAACCTTGCTGGAAGGGCGTGTTGCTCTTAGCCGAAATGATAGTGAAAAGCCCGTGATATTACAACCAGGACAACAGGGCCTGTTGAATAATAATTCTCATGTAATTAATGTAACACGCGATATAGACATGTATGAAGTAATGGCATGGAAGGATGGATTTTTTGAATTTGAGAAAATGGAATTGCCTTATATCATGCGTCAGATCGAACGGTGGTATGACATAACAGTGGAATATAAGCGTAACACCAATGAAAAATTTGGCGGCAGGATAAGCAGGAATCTTAACTTATCTAACGTGCTGCATTTGCTGAATGATCAAACAAAAGAAGTTCATTTCAAAATTGAAGGGAATAAGGTTATCATATCGTAACGATAACCGACTTTTTAGAACTAATATCTGTGAAAACTACTGCTTAAATAAAAACCGGGTAGTGCGTCAACACCCCCGGCTTAAGATCCGTGAATAATCCCGGATAGTATTTGGCTGATACAATTAATAATCTTTCGAGGACTTTTTATCGTTCACCCAAACAATGCAAAAGTATGCAAATTGTTCTTTTTAAAACTGCTTCCGGCCTGGGGTCGGGGAGATTATTCATTAAAATTTTGCGGATCATGAAGCTCACTGCTTTTCTCCTGTTCGCCGCCTGCTTACAGATAAGCGCAAAAGGAATTGCACAAAAGGTTACCCTTTCCTTAAAAAATGTGCCTGTACAATCAGTCTTTAAGGAGGTCTCGCGACAGACAGGTATTTCTATTGTTTACAATGAGGATCTCTTTAGAGAATTCTCGCCCGTTAGCATAAACGTTAAGAACGCTAGTATAGAAGAAGTTCTTGATAAATGCTTAAAGGGCCGGCCGGTAAGCTATAGCGTAGAAAACAATGCAGTAGCAATTAAAGCAAAAACTGCTGTTACTTCCACACTGCAATCCCCGGATTATTTTTCTGCGCCTCCGCCATCTAAAGACGTAAAAGGGAAAGTGGTAAATGAAAATGGAGAAGCACTCGCCGGAATAACCGTAACAATAAAGGGAACAAAGCGTGGAACCGCAACGGATTCGAAAGGTGTTTTTGAACTAAAAAATGTTGACGATAATGCTACCCTTGTTTTTACAGGTACTAATATTGAAAAATATGAAGAGGAGCTTAAGGGTCGCTCTGATGTGGCTGTAATTAGTTTAAAAAGTAAAGTGTCGGCTTCACAGGAAGTTGTTGTAACGGTAAATACCGGTTACCAGGATAGAAAATTGGCAAACGTTGTTGGTTCTATTTCTACAGCAACAGCAAAGGACCTTGAGAATTCAGGCATCACGACTTTTGATAAAGCGCTTGAGGGAAAACTGCCCGGCGTTTATGTAAGAAGCAACAGCGGTAGGCCCGGGGAAACAGGCCAGATTATTATCAGGGGTATAAATACACTTTCAGGAAGCACGGAACCATTGTATGTTTTAGATGGCATGCCGTTGCAGCCCGGTGAAGCGGCTGTAGGTGGCGTCAATAATCTTATCACAAACGGTATTGGCAATATTCCGCCCGAAAATATTGAGAGCATCACGATCCTGAAAGATGCTACTGCTGCCTCTATTTATGGTTCACTAGCTGCTAATGGCGTAATTGTCATCACTACAAAAACAGGAAAGGCCGGGGCGGATTATATTACTTATTCCGGTAAATATGGAGTAACCATGAAACCTGAGAATAAATTCCCTTTCATGAACTCCCAGCAAAAAATACAGTTTGAACAGGGATTGATAGATGACTTTCATCCGCCTTATGAAAGTGGCGGACGGGTGGTGCAGTTACAAAACTTATTGATCAATGGAGCCATTAGCCAGGCTGACTACGATGCACAGGTTGCACAACTGGCAGCAACAAATACCAATTGGATGGATCAGTTATATCATACAGCCACCAGCCAGTCACACAATATCACGCTCAGTGGAGGCAATACTAAAACAACCTACTTCACTTCGTTCAACTATCAAAATTCCATAGGAAGCCTGATCGAAAATAAATACCAGACAGGCGGGCTGAATATGAAGCTGTCAAGGTTTGTAACACCTAAACTCCTGGTAAAAACAAATTTCTATGGTACAATAAAAGAAAATGAAGAAGGGGGTGGCCAGGGAGGCGTAGATCCTTTCAGGTACGCGGTGTTTGCTAATCCTTATGAAAAGCCATACAACGATGATGGCAGCTACAAACCGGATGTAACATATCGGGCTATTCCTTTTAATATTTCAAACACCCAGTCTGTTTTTTACAATAATTTCAACATGATCAGGGAAATGAAGGAGAACCGGTTCACAACAGTGTATGGAAATATCCGGGGGCAGCTTTCAGTAGAATACAATTTTCTGAAGATGTTTAAATATACCGGGAACATTGTTGCATCGTATACCACTACTCATGGAAAGGATGAATCCTATGCAGGCACATATCGCTCATGGATAATGAACTGGCTTAAACCATCTTCTAACGGCGGGATCGGAATATTGCCAGAGAATAACCGGGGCTTTTTGCAGGAGATGACAAGCCGCATATTCGATTACACTGCCAGGAATACGGTTGAATTCAATAAGTATTTTGGAAAACATTTTGTACAGGGGTTCTTTGCCAATGAATTTGGAGCCGTTAAAACCGACCAGTTCTATCATTTTGACCCGATTTACTTGCAGCAATATGGCATAGCAGGTTATCCGCAATGGGACCTTGTTCCTGACACACGTTTTCAATTACTGGACCTGTCGCGGCTTGGAGGAACCAGAACGGCAGAAAACAGGAGTGCATCTTTTATTGGTTCAGCGGTGTACAGCTACAATAACAAATATGTATTTAATGCAAATGCAAGGTATGATGGTGTAGATATCCTCGGTTCTAAAAACCAGTTCTCACCTTTATGGTCTGCAGGTGTTAAATGGAATGCTCACAACGAAAACTTCATCAGCAGGTACGGTTTTATAAACAGGCTTGTGCTTTCCGTAGGTTATGGTTACAGAGGTAGCATTAACAGGTCAGTATTGCCTTTCCAAACCTATAGTTTTGGTACCGCTACTTATAATGGAGTACTGTTTGCTACCAGTTTTGATTATGGCAACCCGGTTATAAGGTGGGAAAAAAAGAAAGAAACCAACCTGGGCCTCGAACTCTCTTTATTTAAAGGAAGGATCAATACAGAACTAAGGTATTTTGATGAAACAGTTATTGACCTGCTGGATAATACAGTACTGGCGCCATCTACAGGGCGTACCGTAGCTACCGTAAATAATGCATCCTTAACCAACAGGGGCTATGAACTTACAGCAAGGCTGGAGGTACTGAAAAGCAAAAATTTTCTTTGGGAAGTTGGAGGAAACGTCTCGCAGATTAAGAACAACATTTTTGATTCTTATCTCGAAGATGTTCCGGTTACAAACGTAAACTCTACCTACAACATACAGGGCCATCCCGTGAATGGCTGGTATGGATATAAGTTCGCTTATGTTGATCCATTAACAGGAGGTATGATGGTATATGCACAAAAGCGAACAACCATCGGCGAAAAGACAACCTACGCTGACCAGTTGGTTAATCTAAGTACTATAACACAAGCCTCATTGATCGCCGATTACAGTACATACTATTTGGGCCATAGGGACCCGGATATGTACGGCGGCTTTAATACCCGTGTGCAGTATAAGTCTTTTGAAGTGGCGGCCAACTTTGTATTTGCTTCGGGCAATAAGATACTGGGCTTTAATGACAGGAGGGAATCTCCCAATCTCAACATCCTCGGAGCCCAGGTGAATGTTGCTGACATTCCCGCCAGCCGAACCAATCGTTTGGTAAATAATCTTTACCGCTGGCGCCAGCCGGGAGATATTACTGATATTCCACTCTACAGGTATAGCACTTCTAATTATACTTCTTTCCTGATAGATAAGGATATCGAGGATGGCAGCTATTTCAAATGCACGGAAGCATCACTGTCATGGAGAGCGCCAAGGAAGCTGCTGGAGAAATCAGTACTGAAAACGTTGAAGGCAACATTCGTAGCAAATAATCTTTTCCTTTTAAGTAACTATAGCGGTATAGATGCGGAAACACAAACGCCGTTCAGCTACCCGAATACACGGATGTATACACTATCATTAAATGTTGGATTTTAAAAATATAAAAATGAAAAAAATATTAATCATCATTTGTTTCATATCTGCATCAGGTGTTTTTACAGGTTGTAAAAAATACCTGGAGGTACCGCCTAAAAACAAATTCACTGTTTCAACGGTGGCAGATGTAAAATCAGTATTGGCATCTTACCTGATGGCTATAACGGTACCTAATTTAAATGTAAAACCTATTTATGGCACCGTAGTACCTATGGCGCCAATACCGGGGATCAACCTCTTCGAAGCCTATTCTGATAACATTGATGTTGAAACAGCCCTGACGCAAACTTATTTGCAGCCTAATAACTTTCGAAACAAAAACCCGGTTGACTATGCAGACCTGTTGCTATGGAATCAATATAGTATTCCCGGCCTGCTCTGGTCAAATCACTACGAGGTGATCGGCTTTATGAATGCACTGATAGATGACATGGATAACATAACAGATGCAACTCCCCAGCAAAGAGACCAGTTGTTGGGAGAGATGTATACTAACCGTGCATGGTATTTTTTCAAATTATTGGAATATTTCGCACCGTATACCAAAGCAGATCTTGGAATACCCGTCTACCTGCATACAGGCCAGGGAGTAGTGGGTGTGGAGACACCACGAGCCAGTCATGCAGAAGTGTACAAAGTTATTCTCAGTGATCTGGATAATGCTTTACAAATGGCGGAAAGAACGCCACCGGTTCAGGGTTATAATAAGTTGTATTCAAAACGGTACATCAACAACCTGTTGGCGCAGGTATATTGGTGGAAGGCAGAATCACCTGCCAAAGAAGCGACTGACTATGATAAAGTAAAAACATATGCACTTGCTGCACTGGATGGAGTGGATCCCTTTATTCCCACCACCACTTCCGGGTTCTATAATGCACTTGCAGGAAAAGATCTGAATTACCCGGCTGTTTGCATGCAGCAGCCGAGCCCACAAGGTACTATCGCTATTTTGTACGGATCCGAATTTCAATTTAGCAGTCCGGGGATGTACGGTCCTGAAAATATTCCGCTTTCAGTAGAATTTGCTAACCTGTTTGTGCAAACGGATATTCGCATTGCCGCCTACTTTAATACCAATCCGGCACGTGCAGGTGGAAAAGTAGGAACTGCCGGCAGAACGCTGGCATGGGAATGGCCGGCTGATCGTTCCACAGGCGGATACAAATCTGGCAATGTGGCTTTATTAAAACCGGAAGAAGCCTACCTCATGTTGGCAGAAGCATATTACCGGCTGAACGATGTTTTGAATGCTATCGCAACTCTTAATAAATTTAAAACCTTCCGCAATGCAGGCACAGCAAATGGATTATCAGGACAGGCATTACTGACAGAGATAATCAACGAACGCAGGCGTGAATTTTTTACAGATTATGATCATCGGTGGCTCGACCTTAAGCGATATGCTACCAAGACGATCACACGTAGCGTGACGTTTTTTCAAAAGCCATACAATATTACTGTTCCACCGAATGATTTCAGGTATGCATTGCCAATACCACTTAAAGAGATCGCAAACAATAAGAACATGATCCCCAACGAAGGTTGGGTGGTTATTGAATACTAAAATTATTTATGCTGAAAAAAAATATAGCTATGAACAAATTAATAATAGCCATTATCGTACTCTCGGCTGCTTTATTCACCGGCTGCAAAAAAAATACATTTGATTACCAACCGTACCAGCCCAAACTGGAAGAAATTGACTCTGTCTATTTTTCAGCAGGTGATGTAAGCCTGATAGCCGACGGACAGGCAAGCCTTAAATTTATTGTAGAAGCATACCGGAAAATAAAAGGCCCCAGCGGAGCAGACTCTATGGCTTTTGTTGACTACCGTTTGTTGCCGGCAGGTTCCCTGAAAATATATGAATCCGTATCAGGTAAAGAAGTTGGGACGACATATGCAACAACGAGCACAGCCATTAATCCTTTAAAATTTTATGCGCAGATCGGCAATATAAAATCAGCTGTTAAAAGTGTTACTATAAGACCGAACCCAACGCTGCCTCCCAAAGTGTACGTTGATGTGATCTTCCATGTATTTGAGTTAAGTCCCACACATCCATCTTACGATCTTTCTTCATATATAGAAACACCATATGATTCAATAGTAAAGGCAGTAGCTATAATGAACCAGGTAGTGAACAACCAGGTTGGCAGTGATGCTAACGGTGCTTCAGCGAATGTTGAATTCAGGCTCGCAACAAAAGATGCGAATGGTGTAACCTTAGCGCAGCCGGGTTATGATAAGTATGTTTACAGTGATGAGGTAAAAGCGAACCCATTGGCAACCGCATTCATTGGGAGCGATTTCGTAAAATTTGTAAATAATAATGTTGCCCGGTTTATATGGAACCCGGATGCATATCTGAATGTAGAAGTCCTTCCTTACGGGTCAGGATTTTCGTTTGGTAATCTTGTACCACCGCCCAAGCAATTGGCACCGGGAGCCGGGGAAACGCCCATACTGGGGATCAGTACCACATATGCAACCAGCAAAACGGATTATATAAAGGATTTCGTAAACGTTACCGCTTTCGTTCCCTATACGCTGTTTGTTCCGGGACCAGAACGAACTATCTCGATATTCAGCTTCATAGGTAACTTTTACGGGTTGAATGGAACCTCCACCTATACACCTTCACGTTTGTATTCTGACTATTGCCAGGATACACAGGAGTTCGATAATAATGATAAAAGGAACAACTTCCTTTCAGCGATCAAGGTGGGTATAAATGGAGAGAAGTTTATTTCTAATTATGCAATGGATGATACACGCTACCCGAGCAGCCGCACTTCCATAACACTTGACCAGGTTAAAAGAATGCGTGCTGTAATGGCACGATGCCCCGGTCATATGAATTCACATCCTTAAATTAAATACTACATGAACATCAAAAATATTTTTTTACTTGTTACGGGAATATTGCTTTCGTTGGCCGTAATGAGCCAGCCGAAGAAATTAAAAGGTAAATTCAAATTAACGGTGGATGTTACAGCTTTGCAGGATCAGACCGATTTGATCTACTTCCGTTATCACAACATTCTCACTGATGAAGACATTAAGGACAGCGTTAAAATAAAAGGCAGGAAATTAATTGTTTTTACAGGCGACCTTGCCGAACCTGTATCGGCAAACCTGCACTACGAGGTTAAACCGACGTTGTATAATGACCAAAACAATATCAACTTTTACATTGAACCGGGAAATATTAAAGTTGTAATGAATGATTCAGTTGGCAGATCGGTAGTTACCGGATCAACATCTCAAAAAGATTATGAAAAATTGATGGAGACGAGAAGGCCTTATTTAGAAAAATGGAACCAGTTAGGTAAACAATATAAGGCTTATCAAGAAAAAAAGGATTCTGTGAACATGGAAAAACTTATGGTGGTGATCCGACCTATCCTGGAGGAGATCCAGGAAAAAGTGTACAAGCCATTTGTGGAAATGTATGGCAGTAAGTCATTCGTGGCATTAAAAGCATTAGATATGTACATCGGATCAGGATACAGGGCTGTAGAGGTTCTTACAAAGGCGCAACCGCTGTTCAATAAAATAGCTCCGGCTTTCAGATCTCTTCCAAGCGGGAAGGCTATGGCCGACAGGATCAGTACTGCAATGAAAACTGCCATCGGCACTACTGCGATGAACTTCACCCAAAATGATACACTCGGTAAACCTGTCAGCCTCGCTTCCTTCAGGGGCAGATATGTGCTTGTTGATTTTTGGGCAAGCTGGTGCGGCCCCTGCCGGAAAGAAAATCCGAAGCTTGTAAAAACATTCAATCATTTTAAAGACAAAGGATTTACGGTACTAAGTGTTTCCCTCGATCAGCCGGGAAAAAAAGATCTGTGGATGAAGGCGATCCACAACGATAACCTTACATGGACCCACGTTTCTGATCTTGCTTTCTGGAACAATGCGGTTGCAAAACTATATGGAATACGTGCTGTTCCTTCTAATATCCTCGTTGACCCGCAGGGAAAAATAGTGGGAAGAAATATCATGGGCGAAGAGCTTAATAAAAAGCTGGCGGAGGTGTTTGGGGAATAATATATAAATCATAGCCAGCTCCTTCTTGCTGATCCTTACGGTGAGATCATTTTAATTGAAGTGGGTTATGAGCCAAACGGTACAATGAAAAAGACTAAGCAAAATATTTCGCGGTAGTCAAGCCGGGCAAGATAAGTGATACGATAAAATAACGCTGTAAGAATTTTATTAACAGGGAAACAAAGCTTCCCTGTTTTTATTTACAACAAATAAAAAATTCGGTGAAAAAAGTAGGGTAAAAAATACTGGTGTGCACTCTATAGATAAACATGTAGACATGCGAAATACATTTTTGATTGTCATCTGTAGTCTCCTTACTAAAATTGGTTTTGCACAAATGCAAATATCTGTACAATGGAATTTCTCTTCTAAAAAAATAAATGCCACCACTTACAAGGTGCACTTAACAGCAACGATTAGCGACCATTGGCATATGTACTCCCAAACCACACCGGATGGTGGCCCAATGGCTACAAAAATTTCATTTACGAAAAATTCTTTGATCGCAATTGACGGACCGGCAAAAGAAGTAGGCAAAATGGAGCAAAAGAACGAGCCCTTGTTTGGCGTAGTTGTGAAGCAATTTTCCAAAAAGGTAGATTTTGTTCAGACGGTAACAGTAAAAGGCCAGGTGAAAACATCAGTTACCGGTACTATAGAATTCATGACCTGCGATGATCAGCAATGCCTGCCTCCTGAAACTAAGAAATTTTCAATAGCATTAAAGTGAGGTGAAACATGATTAAGTTTTTCTGTTCATGTTTATTGGCAGGTACCTTTTTGTGTGCAACAAAAGCTATCGGGCAACCTGCCGACTCCCCGGGAGCGCGATTTACTTTTGAAAAGTGGAGGATAAATGAAAAAGAAGTTGTTGTAAAGATCGCTGCTAAAATTCCTGCCGGAATAAAATTATATGCGCTCCAAAAAACGCAGGGTGACGCATTGTATTCTTCTGTTTCCTTTGATTCTTCTTTCACAAAATATCTTTCCGGCACTATTGAAGAAAAAGGAAATCTTCATTCAGAAAGGGATGCAACCATAAACGCTGCAGTAAATTATTTTTCGGATTCGGTAGTGTGGCAACAAAAATTAAACGTCGCCAATACTGACAGTATTTTATTAAAAGGCACTGTGAGTTATTTATATCGGCAGGGCGATGAATACAAACCCGGAGAACAAAGTTTTAAAATATTCATTCAACCTGAACACGAAAAGTCAACTGTATCGAACAGTAATGACGGGCTAACCAAAAACCGCTCACTTTTATGGATATTCCTGGCAGCCTTTGGTGGCGGGCTGTTGGCATTACTTACTCCCTGTGTTTATTCAATGATCCCGATAACGGTAAGCTTTTTTACAAAGCGGGGAAAAACGAAAGCCGAAGGAATAAAAAATGCTGTTTATTATTCTGTTTCCATCATCATCATTTTTACCCTGCTTGGCTTTTTGATCACATTGATCTTCGGCCCGGCTGCATTAAATAACCTTGCTACCAACTGGATAGCCAATCTTATCTTTTTTGCCATCTTTTTATTATTTGGTATTTCTTTCCTCGGTGCTTTTGAAATTACATTGCCTGCATCGTGGGGCACAAGAGCTGATAAGAAAGCAGGCATGCACAATTTCGCAGGCATCTTTTTTATGGCTCTCACCCTGGTGGTAATTTCTTTTTCCTGCACAGGGCCGATAATCGGTAACCTGCTGGTACTGGCTGCTCGGGGAAGTTATTATGGACCGCTTGTAGGAATGTTTGCTTTCTCTCTTGCGTTGGCTTTACCTTTTGCATTGTTCGCATTCTTCCCAAGCTTTCTGAATAAGTTAGGTCATGCAGGCGGTTGGATGAATGCAGTAAAAGTTACGCTTGGATTTTTGGAGCTGGCACTTGCATTAAAATTTCTTTCCAATGCTGATCTTGTAAAAGGATGGCGCTTCTTGGACCGTGAAACTTTCATAAGCCTGTGGATCGGTATATTTATCTTTCTCACATTATATCTTACCGGTAAATTAAAATTTCATCATGATGATGAATTGCCTAAAAATTCCTTTGGCATGCCATACCTAAGAATACCACGACTGTTCTTTGCGTTGGCAGCATTCAGTTTTGCAATTTATATGATCCCCGGTTTATGGGGTGCGCCATTAAAGGCCATATCGGCCTTTGTTCCACCAATGGGTACACAGGATTTCACCGGTTCATCTTCCGGCCAGAATTCTATTTATGGAACTTCTAATACAGAAGGGTTGCCTCATCCTGTAAAATATGCTGACGTAATGAAAATGTATGAACCCGAAGTGGTGGTGAAATATGGTATGATAACCTACTTCGATTATAACGAAGCCCTGGCTGTTGCCCGCAAGTTGAAAAAGCCGCTGATGCTGGATTTCACCGGTATCAACTGTGTTAATTGCAGGAAGATGGAAGGACAGGTTTGGAGCGATCCGAAGGTGATGGAAAGATTAAAAGATGATTTTGTAATCGTCTCATTGTATGTTGACGTGCAGAATATTGGCCTGCAGGAAAATGAACAATATTATTCAAAAGAGTTAGGTAAAAAAGTAGAAACGCTCGGAGATAAAAATGCGGACATGCAGGTTGCCAAGTTTGGTGCTAATACGCAGCCCTATTATTTTTTCCTGGATGCTAATGAAAAAAAGTTAGCAGACAATGGCTACGGCTATGACCCGGATGTAAGCAAATTTTTAGATCATCTTGATAAGGTTAAAACAGAATATCAAAATAGAAAACTGTAATGGAAAACTATACATGCATAGGCGCGTCAGTTGAATCTCCTCTGGAAACAAGGCTGGAAAATAAATTCAATCACCTGTGGCATTTGATAGGTAATACTCCTATGCTTGAAATTATTTATGAGTATAAAAGGAAGACAAGGAAAATATATGCAAAATGTGAGCATTATAATTTGACCGGCAGCATCAAAGACAGGATGGCTTTGTATATCCTGCAGCAGGCTTATATACAGGGAGCTATTGATAAAGATGATATTATCGTTGAAGCCACCAGCGGCAATACAGGAATTGCTTTCAGCGCAATAGGCAAAGCACTCGGGCATGATGTAATGATCATTATGCCTGACTGGCTGAGCAAGGAGAGAATAGCAATAATAAAAAGCCTGGGCGCAGAGGTGATCCTTACTTCAAAAAGTGCCGGTGGTTTTTTGGGGAGTATAGCAATGAGTGAAAAGCTGGCTGCTGAAAACTCAAACATATTTCTTCCAAAGCAGTTTGAAAATATATACAATGCAGAAGCGCATGAAAAGACCACTGCAAAGGAAATATGGATGCAACTCCAGTCTATCGACCTTTCACCTGATGCATTTGTAGCCGGGGTGGGCACGGGTGGAACCATCATGGGTGTTGGGAAATATCTAAGGTCAAGAAATGAAAAAATAAAAATTCATCCGCTGGAACCTGCAGAGTCACCCACACTATCTACCGGCCATAAAGTGGGCTCACACAGGATACAGGGGATCTCTGATGAATTCATTCCATCCATCGTGGCATTCGATCAGCTGGATGAAGTGGTACAGGCATCAGATGGTGATAGCATAATAATGGCGCAAAAGCTTGCCAGGCAGTTAGGACTTGCAGTTGGCATTTCCTCGGGAGCAAATATTATCGGCGCAATCGAACTGCAAAATAAATTAGGTGATGACTCAGTTGTGGTTACGGTGCTTAGCGACAGTAATAAAAAATATTTAAGCACTGACCTGATGAAAACGGAACCTATAAAAGAAAAATATATTTCACCTGATGTTGAATTTGCAGACTACCGGGCTATGAATAGATTGTGATCTTAGTTTTTTCTCATGTGCAATTATGATAAAGGGGAATTTGAACATTCCCCTTATCTTTTTGCATTTATTTCTTTTAACTACTCAAGCGTCTTCACATCCCTGAACAATTTTATCTGCGCACCTTCCACTGCTGCCTGGTATTCCTTCCATTTTGTTGCAAAGAAACTGTTGGTTCTTTTCACTACATCATCAATTAAGAATTCTGCTTCTTCGGTAAGGCGTATTTCCTGCGCATCAGGAATCTTATTTTTACCCGCTACCGCCTGGTTGGCATCCTGCAATCTTCCATTCACGGTTACCTGGTAAGGTGTTCCATATCCCTGCTTTTCCTGCTTCTTACCAAAAATATAATCACGGATATTTTTTATCGAATCCGTCATCGCAGTATTCCATCTCCTGATCGAAGCACTCTGCCGGCCATCCAGTGCAGTTAGCGTTGCGTCTACACGTTTAATGGTTTCATCCGCTTCCGCAAGCTGGTCAACAACTGCTGAAAGCCTGCCCGTGCCTTTTTCCAATCTTTTTAACACTTTCATCCTTGCATCATACAACTCTCTTGAAACGGGAACATTTGGGTCACCCTTTACCACCATCATTGTTGAATCTGAAACGCCATTTAATGTAAGAACCATTTTGTAAATTCCCGGATATACCGGTTGCCCCGGTGGTTCAGCACCACGGCCTCCGCCAAACCTTCCAAAACGGCCACCGCCTCCGCCTCCGCCGCCTTCACCTCTTGTACTGTTAGGATCAATTATTCTTCGTATCCCTCTCATTTCAAATCCCCAGTAAGCCCTGTTAAAACCGGTATCTGCCTTTACCCTCAGCGTTCTGATAAGTTCGTTGCTTTCATTATATATCCTAACAGTTGCTGTATCACCCTGTGCTCTTATGCCAGGCCTTCCCTTTGAAGAATCCACCGTCATCGTAGTAATATCTTCCCTGCCTTCGCGTGGCATTTTCTTTTGCGTAGTGTCTACAATAGTTGTTACCGTTTTTGGAGCTTTGCTGGTGTCGGTTTTTAAGGATGGCTTTACAAAGAATGAATAGGCAGCGCCCCGGTTCCTGTTCTTGCCCTCATACATTCCCCACGGACTGCTGTTGTAGCCAGTCGCAATTTTATAGTTGACCATGTAAGCTGTGGGTGCTTCAAATGCGGTTAGCTGTTTGGCAGGCAACTGTCCTTTTAATGCAGCCATCTTTCTAAGCGGCCTGATGTCATCAAGGATATATAATGATCTTCCAAAAGTGGCAATACAAAGATCCGCCTCTCTTTCCTGGATCGCAAGATCATAGGTTGATACGGATGGATAATCATTTTTAAATTGTTCAAAAGAATTTCCATTATCGAAGCTTATCCATAATCCATGCTCCGTGCCTGCAAAAATTAAATTAGGTTCCACCGGATCCTGCAATACACACAACGCATATCCTTTGATGTTACTGCCATCTAACATCTTTGTCCATGTTTTTCCAAAATCTTTTGTCCGGAAAATATAGGGCCTGAAATCTCCACGCCTGTAATCGTTGGCAACAACAAATGCTTCTGCTGCATTATACTGCGAAGCCCTTACCTGGGGTATCCATGCGCCTGCAGGTAGACCTGGTATCTTTCCCCTGAAGTTTGTCCATGTTGTACCTCCATCCTGCGTAAGCTGAACATTGCCATCATCAGTGCCAACCCATATCACTCCCTTTTGTTTGAATGATGGGGCGATAGTAAGAATGGTTGTATAATTTTCAGCACCCGTGATGTCTATAGAAAGACCGCCGTTCTCATCCTGCTTTTGCTGTTCTTTGTTATTGGTAGTGAGATCTGGCGATATCACTTCCCATGTTAATCCTTTGTTGCTGCTTTTGTGCAGGAACTGACTTCCATAATACACCGTTTTCGGGTCAAGCGGATCCAGCGCCAGTGCTGCATTCCAGTTGAACCGTAACCTTGTCTTCAGGTCTGGCGCAGGTGGTTGTATCCTGGCTCTTTCACCCGTTGCGATATTATATTTTGAAAGCTCACCGCCCTGGCTCATAGAGTAAACCCAGTTGGCATCTTCAGGATCAGGAGCCACATCAAATCCGTCACCTCCATTTACATCCTGCCATGCTGAATTCGGTATCGGGCCATTAACTAAAGTGTATGAAGGTCCCCACCAGCTTCCGTTATCCTGCAAACCGCCCATAACATGATAGGGCATTTCATTGTCAACATTAATATGATAGAACTGGCCAAATGCGAGTTGCTCCTCAAACTTCCAGGTCTTGCCTTTATCATGACTCATAGCTAATCCGCCATCCCCTCCTTCCAGTATAAATGATGGATTGGTAGGACTGATCCACATCGCATGATGGTCTGCATGTATCTTTTCATTCGGGGCTATTATCCTGAATGTTTTCCCCGCATCCTCACTCATCGCGATGGGTTGGTATAAACTGTATAGCCGATTCTCATTCTGTGGATCAACCCGAATATCCTGGAAATAAAAAGAACGCGTTGTAACATAGGCCGGATCGCTGTTTACGAGCTCCCATTTAAAACCGCCGTCATCACTTTTATATAATCCATTCTTTGTAGCTTCTATCATTGCGTATACTCTTGAAGGCTGGCTGGCCGAAAACGCCAGGCCTATTCTTCCCAGGTCGCCTTCAGGTATGCCGTTTTCCTTTCCTAATTTTTTCCATGACCTACCTCCATCAAGTGTCATGAATAACCCGCTGCCTTTTCCGCCGCTGTTAAAACTCCAGGGAGTTCTCCGGTGCTGCCACATGGCCGCCAGTAATTTATTTGGATTGGATGGATCCATGGCGAGGTCAGCAATGCCCGATGTGTCATTCGTGTGCAAAACCCTGTTCCATGTTTCTCCGCCGTCGGTAGTTTTATAAACCCCTCTTTCAGGATGTTCGCCATATGGATTGCCGATAGCGCCCGCATATACAACATTTGGATTGGTTGGGTCGATCAGTATCCTGTGAATGCACACCGTTTTTTCCAACCCCATATGCTTCCATGTTTTACCGCCATCAAGACTTTTGTAGATCCCACTTCCCAGGCTGATGGAATTTCTTGGATTGCCTTCACCTGTGCCCACCCACACTACTGATGGATTGCTTTGCTGGATGGCGATGGTCCCTATGTTAAGATCCGGCTGTTCGTCAAAAACAGGAGCCCATGTGGTCCCCCCATTTTCTGTTTTCCAAACGCCGCCGGATGCAGCCCCAACATAAATAATATCGTTGTTGGAATTAACCGCATCAATAGTTGTAACGCGGCCGCTCATTCCCGACGGCCCGATGTTCCGCGGTTTTAAATTTTTAAAAAGGTCGAGCGTGGTCTTTTGTGAGAAAAGGCTGCAGCATACCATAGCCGTAACGCTAACAAGGAAAATTTTCTTCATGTGTGTTTATTTCTGAAATATGTTAAAAAGCAGGGTAGCAATTTAAGTTAATTGTTTATTAAGTTCTGAGTTTTTTGATGAATGTTAACGATACATAATCGCCCCGTAAAAAATATATACTTAATTATGTGTAACTTTTAAATTCCGAAAACTGCCGAACGCATGAGGTTATATTTTTTACCCGTATTTTTTTTACTTATCACCTTAAAGGGCCTCTCTCAGAAAAGCCCACAGGCAAAAGTTCTGTACCGGCAGGCTGTGGCAGATACGGCTGCTGTAAAAGATTCACTGGGGGCGCAGCATTTTTACGAGGCCGCCAAAGAAGAATTAAAATTATCCACCCCGGATTTTGACTTTGCAGCCAGGAGCTTCTTAACCGCTGCCGAATTAAATTTTTTCCCGCTGTTCAATTACAAAATCTCTGAGCGCTACTATTACGAAGCTTTATCTGCTGCTGATAAGGGTAAGGATAAAGCCCTCGTTTACGAAGCATTAAAGGGATTAGGCATCGTGTATGAAAATTCGAAGAATACTTATGACGTGTTCACTTTCCCGGCGTCGGAAAAACAGGAAACGCTCGAAGCATTTTTCAGCATAATGCTTAAGCCTAAAAAAAATGAGGCCGGAAAGTATCTTATTGCATTTAGTGGGGGAAGCAATGATGGGGTGTACGCAGGTGCTGAAGGTACTGTGTACGGAAAGTATTCAGCTAACATAAAAGGGCGCGCCAATACCAGGCTTGGGAAATTCAAAGTAAAAACCGTGTATCCAAATTTTTCGATCGGTGAAGTGGATGCAGTAAAAGAGGGTGATCCGTTTTATCAAATTTATGTTGATGATATGGCAGCAGTGCCGATACGTTTTCCCAGGAAGCCAAAAAAAGACGTTCTTCTCGAAGTATCTCTTCTCAATATAAAATTTATTGATAACGAAGGAAACTGGATCGCGCATCCGAGGACGCTTATGTATTACTCTTCACCGCAACTGGAAAATGATGTATATGGGTCAATGAAGAGCCAGATCAATAAAATATATGATCAGCTGCATACGGACACCACTGCTTTGTATCATGCCATCTTACAGGGCGGCCGTTTCAAAGGTAAAAGCATGATGGACGCAATGCGGGATACAAAATACGAGGACCTCAGGGCTTTTTTCAGTTTTGTAAGATCATTCCCGGCAAATTATATGGGTGGTACATGGAAGATAGGGGAAGTATACGCCACCTGGATCATTAATAATGCACCCATAGGTGCACAGGAGGCAATGGACTCACTGCTGTCTTATGCTAAAAATGAAAAACTTTTTAACCGGTATGCAAAAGAACACGCTGAAGACATTCACAACAACTTATTTGGAGGTTGGATAATGGATGCGCAGAGTTTTGCATACAGCAAGGATTTCGCATCAGCGTATGCCTGGAATAATGCGATGGAAAAAGCAAGCATCGCAATGAACGACGACAGCCTGCTCGCGTGGAGCTACTTTAACCGTGGTCTGATCATTTCAGAAGCCAACCCGGATTCAACCGCCGCCGATTATTATAAAAAAGCAATTCCATTATTTAAAAAAGTTGGTGACAAACAGGGCGAGTCCTACGCGGTAAATAATATCGGCTCTGCATTAAACAGCAGCTACCATTATAAAGAAGCCCAGCCATATTTTGAACAGGCTTTACAGATCCGCTTACAGCTTTTAAATAAAGATACCTCCGACGATGTTAAGCGCGAGGTGGCCAGGGCGCATTCGGGTATTGGCTATTCACTTTTTAAACAGAGTAAATACAAAGAAGCTATTGAAGAATACATTAAAGGCACTCAACTTCTTGAAAAAATCCCGGATCTAAAAGCAAAGATCGATCTCGCGCCATTGTATAGCAGCATCGGCAAAAGTTATCAGCAGATGGGCCAGTATAAAGAGGCAGCGGATTATTATGAGCTTGAATATACCATAAGGAAAGGTCTTGGTGATGAAGAGGCGATGGCGGATGCTATGGATAATAAAGCATACCTGCTTAGTCTTGTTGGTAAAAACAGGGAGTCATTGCAGTCATACCAGCAGGCATATAAGCTCCATTTTAAAACAAACAATATTGATGACGCCGGGTTTACAATGAGCAATATCGGCCAAATGTTATGGATACTTGGAAACTATGATAGCGCTATTGCTGCGCATACAGCCGCTATAGACCTGCGGGTAAAGACCGGCAATGTAAAAGGAGAAGCTTCCAGCTGGAAAAAATTGGGCGAGTTGTATAAAAATAACGGGCAGCCTCAAAAAAGCCTTGAGGCCTATAATAAAGCGCTTTCACTGTATCAGAAGATCGACGATAAAGAGAACTACGCTGCATTGCTGGAAGATTTTGCTGCCAATTATTATAACGTAAAAGATTATACGAATGCATTAAAATATTATACGGATGCCTTAGCCGTTTACAGGAAGATCCAGTCGAAATCAAAAATTGCTGACATAACTTATAACCTGGCCACGGTGTATTACAGTGATAAGCAATATGAGCCGTCAGAAAAAACGCTGGACTCCGCTATACTTCTTCAAAATGATATTAAGGACCAGGCAGGCTTGTTGAACAGTTATATCTACAAGGGACTGATCCAACAGGTATTCTACGCGAATTATACAAAGGCCCTGGGCTTCATGAAACAGGCGTTGCAGTTAGCCGAACTAACCACAAGTGAAAATAATATCGCGTATACGCAGTCTTCCATCGGGAGCTTATACCAGGCATCCGGCTCGTATGACAGCGCAGCCCATTATTTCGACCTGGCGCTCGCACGATATAAAAAACTGGAAGACAAAAAGAACCTGGCCGATCTATACATGAACAGGGGTTTCCTTTACAGCGACATCGCGGATTATCCGATGGCAAGAAAACTTTTTGATCAATCGCTCGAAATTGCTGAACAAAGTGGAAATAAAAGCGCAAAGGCTAACGCGCTTAGCGGTATCGCACAAATAGAACTGTATGCAGGTAACTTTTTGAAAGCATTTGAGCTGAACAATAGCGTACTGGAGTTGTGGAAGAATGAAGATAATCCATGGGGAGTTGCGGATGCTTATATTTCACTGGGTAATGTACGCAACAGGCAAAGCGGCTTTGAGGAGGCGATAAAATTTTATCAGAAGGCAGACAGTATGTATTCCGTTTTACGGATGGAAAAGGCAAGAGCAACTTCGATAAACAACATCGGGGATATTTATTTTAATCAAAATGATTTTGAAAGATCGTTGCCTAAATTTTTTGCCGCGTTAAAGATCTTGCAACAGACCAACGACGACAAGCGTTTTATCTCTCTCGTTAAAGCCAATATCGGCGAGGTCTACATTTATCAAAAAAAATACAGCGATGCAGAAAAATGGCTTGGAGAGGCTATGGCCATGGCGAAAAGCATAAAAAATAAAAGCCAGGTCCTGTCTATTGATATTGTTTTAGGGAGATTAAAAACAATTACCAGGGAGTACGCTGCTGCTAAAGTGTTTTTTGATGAGGCGGAAACCCTCGCACGGGAAACAGGCGAAAAATTAACGTCTGTTCTTTTAGAAGCAGAAATAGGTAAATGGTATTATTTGAACAATGATATCGCAAATGCAGAAAAATATTTGCAGGATTGCATCAGTATAAGCCAGGCTATAGGTTTCCGCACCTACGTATGGAAAGCCTATGCAACGATGGCAGAAATAAGGGAGCGACAAAATAATACAGCATCCGCCATAACCGAACTGGATAAAGCAATTAAAGTGCTGGAGGAATTAAAAAGCAGTTTAACAGGAGGAGAAGAAGCAAAAAAGATCTTTGCAAGTGATGAGTCCGTTGTTGAATTGTACCAGCGAATGGCAAAGTATTTAAAAGCAGTCGGCAGGAACGAAGAAGCCCTTGCATTCATTGAAAAGTCCAATCTGGAAAACATTAACCTTCGGCTAAAAAATGACGAGGCGGCGGGCAACGCGGAAGCAAAAGAAAAGAAAACAGAGATCACCCAATATGTAAAGCAAACGGCTGAAGAGTTATCAAAACCACCGGAGCAACAGAATAAAGAAAAGATCGCACGGCTGGAGAAAATGACCACGATTGCTGAAACTGATTACCAGCAATTCATTACTGATCTCAAGAAAAAATACCCAACCCGCACCGACCTGCAGCAGATCGATGCCCGCCAGTTCAGGCAGGAAAGAAAACACATACCTCCGGATGTTGCATTGCTGAGCTACCTGATAACAGATAATGAGCTGAGCATATTCGTGGCCATGCGGGATACCCTGCTGATAAAGGATATCCCGATAGAAAAAACATTACTCGAACAAAAGATCAGGCAATATTATTCTGCCAGTAAACATCCTCCTGGTAAGTCCGGGATCAAGAGAGGCGCCAATGGAGATGACAGGGATAAAATTGATACAACAGTTTCAGCCGAGCAATTATCTCAGGAATTGTACACGATATTGATAAGCCCTGCAGCCGAAGCCATCCGGCCAAAAGCGAGCATTGCCATCGTGCCAACGGGGTTGTTGTGTTTTGTTCCCTTTCATTCATTAAGTACCAGGAACCCGTCAGGTGAAATACGGTATTTCGGCGAGGAGAAACAGGTGTTCTATGTAAATAAGATCACTGCTGTTACAAACGGGAGAAACGAAGTGATGAAAGACCTTAAAATTATCGCGGTGGGTAATGCGGATAAATCCCTCGCAAACGCTGAGACCGAAGTGAAGGGATTAAAACAGATATATCCTGCAACCCTTGTATATATTGGCAACGATGCTACCAAGAAAAATGTGCTGGGAACGCAGGGGGAATTCAATATCCTGCACCTGGCAACGCATGGGATACTTGATTACAATGATGCAGAAAATTCATATCTCGTATTCGCATCAGATAAAAACAATGGCGATGATGGAAAACTTAAGATCAACGATATCTATAAAATAAAAGACCTTGACCGTTTCCGCATGGTTACCCTTTCTGCATGTGAAACAGCTGTAGTGCAGGACCTGGTTGATGGCTGGCCTATATCAACTGCATCCGCATTTATCGAAGCAGGTGTCTCTACCGTCATCGCCACACTCTGGAAAGTGGATGATAAAGCGACCGGCATCCTGATAGACAAGTTTTATGAGAACATGAAGACGATGAATAAGGTGGCGGCACTCCAGAATGCCCAGCAATATCTACGCAGCCAGAAAGAATATGCAGATCCATACTATTGGGCTCCCTTCCAGCTGGTTGGTTTATGGGAATAGCGTTTAACTGTTTAAAATTAAAACATGCAACGAATACTATTTTTCCTTCTATTGTTTTTCTCAGTTGTTACTGCCTGCAGCCAGCGACTTGTTCGTTATCAGAAAGGAAAAAATCAATATGGCTATAAAGATTTTTCGGGAAAAATAATCATTGAGCCAATATACGAGGATGCAGAAACTTTTTCTGATGATGGCATAGCTAACGTAAAGCAAAATGGTAAATGGGGTTTGATAGATAATAAGGGAAAAATAATTGCGCCATTACAATATGATCTTATTTCTTATGCGATCAATGGTTTTTACAGTGTTGAGATCAACGGGAAATATGGTTTTATCAATACCGCAGGCAAAGAGATCATTCCTTTGCAATATGATGAAGTGAAGATCTTTTCGGAAGGCCTTGCAGTAGTAAAATCAAAAGGTAGGTGGGGATACATCGACATCAACAATAAGGTCATTATTCCTTTTCAATTCATTGATGCATCCGAATTTGAAGAAGGCCTGGCTATGGTTTCCAATGGCAAAGGATTAGGGTTTATAAATAAGGCAGGTAAACTTGTAATTAATTACGGGTATACGTTTGCGAATAGTTTTTCCGGAGGGTTGGCCCAGGTAGAGCTGAATAATAAAGCCGGTTTTATTGATAAAACAGGAAAAGTAATAATTCCACTTATTTATGATGGTATTGCATCTTTTAAAAATGGTTTAGCAGAAGCCAGCCTCAAAGGCCTCATTGGTTTTATAAATAAAGCAGGAAAGAACATTACACCTTTTAAATATATTGACGCCCATGACTTTTCTGAGGGTATGGCAGCCGTAAGATTTAATGAAAGTTGGGGATTTATCGATACGACCGGCAACGAAATAATACCGGTACGATATCAGGAGGTTATAGATTGTAAGGAGGGGAGGATGCCGGTGGAATTACATGACCGTTGGGGTGTGGTGGATAAATCAGGAAATGAAATACTGGCTCCAACATATGATAAGATATGGGAATACTCAGAAGGGCTGGCAGCAGTAAAACTCAATGGCAAATGGGGATATATTAACCGCGCGGGAAAATTGGTTATACCTTTACGATATATAGAGGCAGGATATTTTAATAATGGAATGGCGAACGTTACAGAAACTACCGGAAATGAAAACAACTATTTCATAGATAAAAAGGGAGAACGGGTGAAATCACCTTAGCCATTTATTTGATAAAATTAAATTTTATATTATGACACTGATCGGCTTCCTTGTTCTTTTGCTTATCGCCGCAATATGCGGTGGTATCGGCCAGGCATTGGCAGGCTATGATCTCGGCGGTTGCCTTGTATCAATTGTTGTTGGTTTTATCGGTGCCTATATCGGGATATGGCTGGCCGGTAAAATGGGTCTGCCTCATTTTTTTGAGATCAGTGTAGAAGGCAAGCCTTTCCCGGTAATTTGGGCCGTGATAGGTGCTGCTTTATTTACCCTTGTAATGGCTTTGCTTCGACGATTATTCGTGGGGCGAAATGACCTTTGAAATACGTTTCCGGTATGGAACAGGATGCCCAATGAAGGTATTTTAAGTTCCATCCATTATATTTGAGCTTCACAAGGTTTAGGGAACATGTTCAATCTTATTTTATTTGGCCCGCCGGGCAGTGGCAAAGGTACGCAGTCAGAAAAGCTAACGGTGAAGTACAATCTTAAGCATCTTAGCACCGGTGATCTGCTACGCAGCGAGATCCAGAACCAAACACCGCTGGGAAATGAAGCAAAAAAATTAATGGATAAGGGTCACCTTGTTCCCGATGAGGTAGTGATAGGAATGATAAGTTCATCACTCGACAGCAATCCGAAATGCGACGGATTTTTATTTGATGGTTTTCCCCGCACCTCAGCGCAGGCTGATGCCCTTGATAAATTACTCGATCTTAAGAAAGCGCCTATCGCGGTAATGCTGGCGCTCGATGTTAGTGAAAGTGAGCTGGTGAAAAGGTTATTGAAGAGAGGCGAAACAAGCGGCAGGTCTGATGATAACAACGACAACGTGATCAAAGAGCGGATAGAAGAATACCATAGGAAAACAGCCCCAGTCGCTGATCATTACAGGAAGGCCGGTAAGGTGGTCATGGTGAAGGGAGAGGGGAGTGTTGATGAGATATTTTCCGCATTGTGTAAAGAGATTAATAGCCGGATAAATACAACCTCATGACACCGGGAAAACGGGCTTTTCTCAAAAGTGAGTTTATTCCTTTGCTGGAAAAACTGAAAGGAGATGAGCACGGACAGTGGGGTAAGATGAATGCACAGCAAATGGTTGAACACCTGTCAGGATTTTTCAAAGTATCGACCCAGCAAATACATTTTCCGCTAACAACACCCGCGGAACATCTTCCGAAATACAGGGAGTTCCTGATGAGCGATAAAGCATTCCGTGAAAACACGAAAGCGCCCGTATTACCCGAAGAGCCGTTGCCATTGCAATTTGCAACCATGCAGGATGCCATGGAAGATCTTATGAAAAGTGTTGATGATTTTTTTAATTTCTTTTCCGGCAATAATTCCAGGACCACGTTACATCCTGCCTTTGGAGAACTTAATTTCGATGAATGGGTACAGCTGCATCATAAACATGTAAACCACCACCTCAGGCAATTTGGATTGCTAAACACATCTGTTACCACCTGATCTCTTTTCATTTTTCCCATTTTCTTAACTCCGTTTATTTTATTTTTAAGCTGAATAAAATACTATGAAAAAGATTTTAATTGCCGGATTACTATTGTATGCTTTTCATTCCCCTGCGCAGGAGATTCAAAAGCCTAAAAAAAATTATGAATACCAGGATACGCGGAAAAGATCGGAATCCTTTGCAAAGCTGCCGCCCGACCTGAAATCCGAACTTTCTACTTTTACTTTTTCCGGAATCGGTGAAGGAATAAAAAGAGATCCTCTTGTCAAAGTGCCTTACACATCCATCGGTGCCGACTTTATTACCATTGAAGCAGCCGATATAAAAGCGACAATTACGACAGCTCCATTTGATATAACAAAACACAGGATCGATTATGACGAAGGATGGCCGATAAAAATTGACCGCAAAGCTTATTATGGTGGATATGGCGCCATACCCAAAAAATATATAAGCAATATCACCATCCTGATGGGAAAAGATACAGTTGTAATTCCACCCACAGCTTATGCTGATCTGTTCAACTTAAATTTTGCTTATTTAGACAAAGGCACAGAAAGAACAACTAATGGTATCTACCGTTCAGTTAATCCGCATCGACTTTACCTGTATCTTTTTTGTAAAGACAATACCGGCAGTTATGAAGTAACCTGGATCATATATGATAAAAAGTATGTGCGTCGTGTGCTGGATTATGGATTTATGTAAGTTTTTTCATATGAGCAGGCAGTGAATGCGTCTTTTTGGTGCAACCTTTTTTTTAATGGTACAGACTTTGTTTAAGGTATAGTACTTAATTAAAAAAAGGAGATATAGTTATGAAAAGATTTTTAACGATGCTGCTGAGTGGTTTTATAACCCTTGCAGCTTCAGCACAAACGATCACAATTACTTTTACCGGAAATACCAACTCGAGTAACAATGGGTATAACAGGAACCGAAATTATCAGGTGGTACTTGATGGTACCAGCTATTATTCTAACAGTGCAAACACAAATACTGGCACTTCAGCCACTACCAATGGTGTTATTACATTACCCGATCAACAGCCGGGGGCACATACCATAGCCGTTTACAGGCAGCGGAATAATAATAATGTTACCTACAGCAATGGGACTAACACCAGCACGTATGGAAATTCTATTTATGATAAAACCTTCCAGTTGAGGCAGGGATATGATATGAATATTGCGGTTTCCGCAAATGGCCAGGTTAGTTTCACTGAAAAGCGGGTAAGGAATTGGGGACGGCGCGGCAACTATAACAATAATAATTTAGCGCCTATGGACGATGTGCCATTCAACCAGTTAGTACAAAGTGTACGCAGCAAATGGCTACAATCATCAAAGATCACTGCAGAGCGTGATGCATTTCAAAATACTTCAAATTATTTTTCAACCAGCCAGGTAAGGCAGTTGCTTTTATTGGTAAGCGGCGAATCAAACCGTGTTGCATTGGCCAAACTGGCTTATCCACGGGTAGTAGATCCTGGAAATTTTACACAGTTGTATGATGTATTTGGAAGCACCTACAGCAGGAATGACATGGATGTTTTCATCAGGAATAATCCCAATAATAATAATTCGAACAATAATGGAAATTGGAATAATCGCGGTAATAACAACGGTTATCGCAGCCCAATGGCAGATTACCAGTTTAGCCAATTGGTTCAAACCGTAAACAGCCAATATAACCAGAATGCGAAATACACCACGATAAGCGGTGCATTTAACAACAGCGCTAACTATTTTACTACCAACCAGGTAAGACAATTGTTATCCCTTATAAACGGCGAGAATGAACGGCTTACACTGGCGAAGCAATCATATCTGCGGGTTTCTGACCCGGCTAATTTTAGCACGTTGTATGATCTTTTCTACAACCAGTATAGCCGCACAGAATTGAATAATTATGTAGTTCAGAACGGCGGTACTTCCACTTATAATTACAATACGCGCACACCTATGTCGGACGCCACCTTTTCACAGGTTTTGCAAAAGGTAAGTAATCACTTTTTACCATGGGATAAAGTAAAGGACGCAAAAGAAGCATTTAATAATACCACCTACTATTTCACTACCTCGCAGATCAGGCAGATACTTGCAGTCATCGCTTCCGAGACTGACAGGCTGGATGTGGCTAAGTTGGCATGGAGCAGGGTTACAGATCCTACGTATTTCACTCAATTGCTGGACATGTTTACCAGCCAGGCTAACAGGGACGAACTTAGCGCATATATACAGGCACACCCTTTTTAACATATACCCATATCAATAAAAAAAGAGGCAAATCGCCTCTTTTTTTATGTAGATCAGTAGTATATGCCTATCAGATCTTGATCTTTTTGCGGGAATGTATAAATAATATAAGGTGTGCTGCGATCAGCAATTCGAAAACAATCTCTTTTACTATCATAACAGGATTTTTTTGGATTTATATTCAGGTGCTGGATAATAACGTAGCGGTAGCAAAATTATTATTGTCCCGGCTTATGGATATTCCCATTCAGTACGAATTATGACTCTTTTAGCAATCTTAAATTGCAAAACGGCCGGCCGCGATATACTTTTATACCAGTAAGAAACAAAGCAAGACCCGGTTATCTGAAACCCCCGAAGTAAATTATCCAGGTCTCTTTAAAAAATCAAATCCAACGATCCAACAGCCGCTTTATCCAATCCAGTGAAAAACACATAAGGAAATACTCTGAAATCTTTTAGGCTTTATAGCCCTGAACCAAAAAGATTGGAAAGTGCCACCCTGGTAGAGGTGGCATTTTCATTTTTAACTGGCCTGGTTGTAGTAAAAAAACGCTTTCCCAGTTCCCGATTTTCCGGTTCAACCGGGTTTCTGCCCGGTTCAGCAGGATAATATTGCAAAAAAAGAGCAGCCGGGATACCTTTACTATATCAATTATCCATATCCACAGAAAGCCAAAAGATCCAGTTGACCAACAAAAACCGAATTATCCATATCCATTGAAGAAAACCACCAAAGAAAACAAGAATCTCAAGGTCAGTTAACCCCCTGGCCAGGAAACAAAAAGCTTAATGCCACCATCACCGGGTGGCATTTTTGTTTTTGAAGGATTTTTAGGCTAAAAAGCGCCGAAATGGGTGAAAATTGGCCTTTTTTCCCGTCCGGTTAGTGAAATTTCCCATTGAGTAACCTTATGTTGCGATCCGGGGCAGGCGGATATATCTTTACTATATCAATTATCCATATCCACAAAAAGCCAGAAAAATCCAGTAGACTAGTAAAAACCGAATTATCCTTATCCAATGTAAAAACCACCAGCAAAGCCAAAATCTTGAAACCCAAAGGAAAGATTTTACAGATGCCGCCTCAACCAGGTGGCATTTTTGTTTTTAGACCTTTTTGAAGTGAGCAACTTACGCTTGCGGTTATTTATGATGAGATCATCCAGGCTGTTTTCCCGTTTGGTGGCCCTATTTCCCGGTTGAGCAACCTTAAATTGCAAAACGGCCGGTGCGTGTATACTTTTACTATATCAATTATCCATATCCACAGAAAGCCAGAAAATCCAGTTGACTAACAAAAACCGAACTATCCAATTCCATTGAAGATACCAGGACACTCTGAAATCTTAAGGCATTGAAAAACCTCAAAGCCCCAAACCAAAGATTTTACAAAAAATGCCACTCATTCCTGGGTGGCATTTTTGTTTGGCTGGTTATTTTGCCTTAGGTGATAAGGCACCATATGTAGTTTCGGTTATTTTAACTGCCTTTCCTTTTTTAATGTCGATAACGAACAGGTTATCATAATCATCATCCGGAATAAAAGTTATTGTATGGTCCAGGCCAAGATCGCTGATCATCGTAATCGAAGTATTGCTATGCCCAACGATCAATACATTTTGATCGAGAGCAATTACCCTTTTCAAAAATGCCGGCAATGTATCATTACCATAATATTCTATGGGCAGGTTAACGAGTTTGCTTAGTGGGGTGGCGGTTTCCATTGTCCGGTTTGTGTGGGTAGAAAAAATAGCTTTGATATCCCTGTCTTTTAATAATTCACCTAATGCTTCCGCCCTCAATCTGCCCTCTGCTGTAAGATGCGGATCGTCAGCCGGCTCGGTACTTTTTTCTGCATGCCTCACGATATAGATATGATGGATAGAACTGCAGCTGGTCAGGAAAAGGAACACGATACAGGCGCTTAATATAAAAAATTTCATTATAAGAGTTTGGAGGAAGTTACAAAGTATTTTTCTTGCAAAAATTCCATATTTATGGATGCGTTCATTTAAGATCCCTATTTGGAAAAAGGCGCCATTCGCCAGGCTGCTGATCCCGGTTATCACGGGCATACTAATGCAGTGGTATTTGCAACCACCAGCAAGATTAATAGCACAATCGGCTGCATGTTTTTTTATTGCTTTCATAGCTTTTCAATTGTTGCCGCTGGCGGCGCGATTTAAATTCCAGGTATTGCAGGGCTCGATCATTAACCTTCTGCTGTTAACAGTGGCTCTGTTCATTACCTGGCAAAAAGATGTAAGGCATCGCTCCGATTGGTATGGAAATGTATACTGCGACAGCAGTTATTTCATTGCAACGATCGATGAGCCACTGGTTGAAAAGAACCGGTCGTACAGGACCAGCGCTGTAGTTACCCAGGTTGTAAATAACTCCGAGATAAAAAATACAACCGGCAGGATACTGGTTTATTTTGAAAAGGACAGTATGGGGTCACCACAGTTACAATATGGAGACATGATCATTTTTAAAAAGCCGCCTCAACAAATAAAAAACCCGGGAAACCCCGGAGCATTCGATTACCGGCAGTACGCGTCGTTTAACGGGCTGTTTCAAAATGTATTTTTAAAAAAAGGAGAATGGACCTATACGGGGATCAAAAACAGTAATGCATTCCGGGAATTTCTTTTTCATGCCAGACGGAATATCGTAAACATACTCGCGAAAAATATGCGGGGCCGTGATGACCAGCTGGCAATAGCGGAGGCGCTACTGATAGGCTATACGCAGGATCTTGACAAAGACCTGGTGCAAGCCTATAGTAATACCGGTGTGGTGCACATCATCGCAATTTCCGGGATGCACCTCGGGTTGATATATGTGATGCTGGTATGGCTGTTTGGAAGGATCCCTTTCATCAGGCGCTCTAAGATTGCTAAGGTCATTCTTATCTTATCCTGCCTTTGGCTCTTTGCTTTGCTAACCGGCGCTGCCGCATCTATTCTTCGCTCCGCAGTCATGTTTACCTGTATCGTGATCGGTGAAAACCTGAACAGGCGTGCTTCGATCTATAATTCTCTTGCGGCTTCTGCGTTCCTGTTACTTTGTTACAACCCCTATTTTTTATGGGATGTCGGTTTCCAGCTTTCTTACCTGGCGGTATTGGGCATTGTCGTTTTTCAAAAGCCGGTATTTCATCTTTTCTATTGTAAAAATAAATGGACGAGAAAAATTTTGGAGCTGGTGAGTGTTACGCTTGCGGCACAGATACTCACTTTTCCAATCTGTCTTTTTTATTTCCACCAATTCCCTGCACTTTTTCTTGTGACGAACATTTTACTGGTGCCTTTCTCTACATTATTACTCTTTGTAGAAATAGCGTTGGTTGCCGTTTCATGGATACCCTTCATCTGCAGCTATGCAGGTATTGTCACATGGTGGTTAGTATGGCTGATGAATACAACTATAATATGGTTTAATAAATTACCCTTCGCAGTGTGGGGCGGTATTTCCCTGTCCGTACCTGCCACTATTTTATTGTATGGATCTGTTATCGGGGCGGGCTATTGGCTGTTGAATAAAAGCAAACGGGCTATCCTGTTCTCTTTTTTCAGCCTTCTTTGTTTTACCCTGTGGATTGATCACCGCCGTTGGAAAATATTGCAACAGGGTAAAATGATCGTGTATAACGTGCCCCGGCACCGGGCTATCGATCTTATAAACGGCAGCCGGTATGAATTTATCGGGGATAGTGCCCTTTTATCCAACGAGGTATTACAGAACTTTCACATGGAGCCGGCAAGGATATTATTCGGGCTTGACAAAAAAGTTGATTCAATACATGCATTAATTCGTTATGGGAATTCCTGTTTTTTCTGCGCTAAAAAAATTGTATTGCTTGATCAGTCCCCGGTATATGCACCTGTTCAGCAAAAAATAGATGTGGATTATATTATTATATCAAATAATCCCAGGCTGTATATCCCACAACTGGCGCAGGTTTTCACTTGTGGCCTGTATATCTTTGATGGTTCTAACAGCTTGTGGAAAATTGCCAAATGGAAAAAAGACTGTGAACAGCTACATTTGCGCTGCTATTCTGTTCCCGAAGAAGGAGCATTTGTTTCAGACCTGTAGAAGTTTCCATTTTCAACATGAATAAAAAGATACGTTCAGCCCTGGTTTCTGTTTTCAATAAACACGGGCTCCAAAATATCATCCGGCTATTGCATTCACTGGAGGTGAAATTATATTCAACCGGAGGTACGCAAAAATTTATTGAAGACCTGGGAATAGATTGCATACCGGTGGAGTCGCTTACTTCCTATCCCTCTATTTTAGGAGGAAGAGTAAAGACATTACATCCATCCGTATTTGGTGGCATACTCGGAAGACGCGACAATCCAAAAGACGCGGAAGAGATGGCACAATACAATATTCCCGGGATAGACCTGGTGATCGTTGACCTGTATCCCTTTGAAGAAACCGTGCGCTCAACAAATGATGAAGCTGCTATTATAGAAAAGATCGACATCGGCGGCCCATCAATGGTGAGAGGCGCTGCAAAAAATTTTAATGACGTAACCGTTATTGCGTCAAAAGCACAATACGGGGAGCTGGAAAATATTCTCTCCCGTCAAAATGGTGAAACATCCCTAAAGCAAAGAAAGGATCTTGCGGTCAAAGCGTTTGATGTTTGCACAGCGTATGACATTGCGATCTCGAATTATTTTAATAAAACGGAATTCGTAAACCCTTTTTCGAAGAAGAAAAACCCGTTGCGCTATGGAGAGAATCCTCACCAGCAGGCAACATTTTATGGAGAATTGGAAGAAGTGTTTGAACAGCTGCATGGTAAAGAACTTTCTTATAATAATTTGGTGGATGTGGATGCGGCCATACAATTGATGCGTGAGTTCCGGGAAAATGTATTTGCCATTATCAAGCATACCAATGTGTGCGGCATTGCTGCCGGCGGATCTGTTAAACAGTCCTGGGAGAGAGCACTGCAGGGAGACCCTGAAAGCGCTTTTGGCGGCGTGCTTATAGCTAGCAATGAAATTGATAAAGAAACGGCAGCAGCCGTTAATGAAATATTTTTTGAAGTGTTGATCGCACCATCGTTCAACAGTGAGGCATTGGAAATATTAAAAGGAAAAAAGAACCGCATACTGTTGCGGTTGAAAGCAAATGATCAATTTACGCCCCCGTCAAGATCAATATTAAATGGTATGCTTACGCAACAGACTGATGAAGGTAATTTTTCAGAATGGAAAGAGGAAGGAGGAAGAGCTACCGGCAAGGACGAAAAAGAAGACTTGGTGTTTGCTAATCTTATCTGCAAACATTTAAAAAGCAATGCTATTGCAGTGGTAAAAAATAAACAGCTCATCGGTAAGGGTTGTGGTCAAACATCGCGCATTGATGCGTTGCGGCAAGCGATTGCAAAGGCCGGTCAATTTAATTTTAACCTGGCAGGCGCTGTGTTATCGAGTGATGCCTTCTTTCCTTTTGATGATTGCGTAAAAATTGCACACGAGGCCGGTATAACTGCTTTTATACAACCGGGAGGCTCTATCCGGGATAAAGATTCGATCGAATATTGTAAGAAAAATGATCTTGCTATGGTAATTACCGGCATGCGCCATTTCAAACATTAAGCATGCAGAAAATTTTTACACCGCAATATTATGCGGAAAAAAGACGATCTGCTTCCACGAAAAATAAAGCCCTGTTTGCGTTGGTATGGGTAAGTTTCTTCTGGGGAACTACATGGCTTGCATCCAAAGAAGCGGTGAGGCATGCCCCGGCATTGCAGATAACTGCGATCCGCCAATTGGCCGCAGCGGTACTCTATATTACTTTTTTTATTATAAAAAAACATCCATGGCCTAAAGGAAGGCAATGGGTTGTTATCTTGGTGTTGAGCTTTTTAAATTTTATGGTAAGCAATGCGTTGAGCACATGGGGTGTAAAATTTATTCCCAGTGGCTTAGGTGCCATTATCGGCGCCATTTTCCCTTTATGGCTTGTGATCATTTTTCTTTTCAGGGGTTATCGCATGCACCGGCAAACTATACCGGGACTGCTGTTGGGTTTTGCCGGAATCTGCATTATTTTTTATGAGCACCTGAAAGATTTTGTAAACCCGGATTTTAGATTGGGAATATTTTTGTCTGTTACCGCCACGATATCCTGGGCCTTTGGCACACTGTACACCAAAAAAGAGGCTATCAATTTTAACCCCTATTTCAGCCTGGGATTTCAGATGCTTTTTTCGGGGATCGTTATTTTTTCAATTGCACAAACAACGGGATTAACAGTTAAGCTATCAGACATTCCCGCTTCTTCCTGGTGGGCGATCGGTTATCTTGTTATCATCGGATCGGTGCTGACCTTTGTTGCATACATTTATTCGCTTCAAAATTTGCCAACGGCACTTGCCTCCATCTATGCTTATATTAACCCGATAGTAGCAATGCTCTTTGGGGCGATCTTATTCAGCGAAAAGCTTACTACTTTTATTGCGGTTGGAGGGGCAATAACTATTTTAGGAGTATACCTTGTAAATAACAGCGAGAAGAAAAAAATTGCTTTGGGCCCGGAAGAGCCAAGAAATTGAACGATCTTTCTTATCCCAATGGGTTGCCTGCTTTTAGCTGCGTGATCCACTTTTCCACTTCTGCTTTCTGATCAGGTGTGGCCTGCAAAAGCGCTTTTTTAGAATATACTAATGCAGTTTTGTAATCACCTACGGCCGAATAACCTCTTGCCAAACCTGCATTGATAAAAAACTGGTTCGGAGAGCTTTCCGAATTCCATTTCATTAATTTAAGCGCCAATTCATTTTTCTTTCTTGAAATTAACCGAACAACATATGGATAAACCTCTGCTGGTTTTCCATTATAAGCTGCTGCTTTGTACACTTCCTCAGCCTCTGTATTGCGTTGAAGCCTTTCGAGGATCTGCGCTTTAATGTAAAGATTTACAAAACCTGAATCAGATGCAACTGTATTTGAATCAGGAGAAATTGCCATATTGATCCAGTGCAATGCCTCACCCAGGTTGGTATTGTTTACAAGGCAAAAGGCTGCTGCCTGTCTCCAGTTTTCATACAGGAATCCTTTATCGCCCCTCAGTTCCTGCCTGAAGGAATTGATCTGTGTTTTAATTATGTCAACCGAAACGGTAAAGAAGAATTTCTTTTTTTCCCAGCTAAGTGAAATTGTGGATGAACTATCTGTTCTGTCGGAAAACTCATATTTCAACAATTCTACACTTTGATCAAGAGCTGTGGGTTTTACTTTTACGCGGAGTGCGTCTTCACTTTCATCATAGAAATAGCTGCCCCAGGAAGTATGATTTTTTGAAAAGATAAGAATAGATTCTTCTGCGCCATAGGCTATGAAGAAGCCATACTTACCGGCCGGCAGTTCGTGGCCATTAATTTTTACATCAGTAGAAAAAGTAAATGTAGTATTCTCATTAGCGCCGGCACGCCACGGTGCTTTGATATTTGTTCCATAATTATTTCCCGGATAACTGTGTGTAAAGTCGCCAAAACCTTCATGCACAATTCCTCCCCATATTTTTCCGGTTCTGCCCTTTACCCATGGGGCATTGTAATTAATTATTACATCGGTGAGCCCAACATTTTCTGCGGTAATTGTTCTTTTATTGTTTCCATAAGGAGCAACGGTAAGCATTTGCGCATCCAGGTAAAAGGTATTGGAAAACATGATGAAAAAGATGACTGCTATACGCATAAATAATATTTTAAAATTTGTTGCAGGTAATGGCTTTGGAACCCCAATAGGTTATAAGGGCAAAGGCACATTAAAAGAGTATCATTTAGTAAAAAATTATTTAAACGAGTACTGCAGGCTATAAGCGGATGTCGTGTTGCGAAACACCTGTCCTGTTTTTACAACAAAGATTATAGGAGAATGGAGTAACTATGCAAAGGATAAACGCTGCTATTTTTTAAATCTTTCCTTCCACATTTCATTGAAAGTCTTTTGGCTGAAATGCAATTCACTCCTGTGTTTTTTCCAGCCGGTGAATACCTTGTTGATGAACCAGTTCTTCATTTTACCATTGCTCATATTCATCATGCCGCGGTTGAGTGATGCACGCTTCCACATTTTCCAGGCTATCTTTTCTCCAAACGAAGAAGAGCCTGTTTCCACCGCCTCATTCCTGTTCTCCAGCAGCAGCTCATGGAGGTTTATTTTTACCGCACACACTTCAGTGCAGTTCCCGCACAGCGATGAGGCATAGCTAAGGTGTTTGTATTCCGGCATCCCCTGTAAATGAGGCGTGATAACACTTCCGATAGGCCCGCTATAAGTGGCACCATAGCTGTGACCGCCGATATTTTTGTAGACGGGGCATGCATTTAAGCAGGCACCGCAGCGAATGCAATATAAACTCTCACGCTGTTTTGCATTGCCAATGATATTGGTCCGGCCGTTATCAAGTAATATCACATACATTTCTTCCGGACCATCTGTTTCATTGGCCTGCTTCGGGCCACTAATAATCGTGTTGTAGACCGTTATCTTTTGACCGGTTCCATACGTTGCCAGGAGCGGCCAGAATAATCCAAGGTCAGTTAATGACGGGATCATTTTTTCAATGCCCACAATTGCGATATGCGTTTTTGGAAATGCCGAGCTCAGTCTTGCATTGCCCTCATTTTCCGTTACTGCAATGCTGCCCGTATCACTGATGATAAAGTTTGCCCCCGTTATACCCACTTCCGCCTGCACATATTTTTCTCTCAGTTTTTCCCGTGCTACCAGCGTTAGCTCCTCAGGCGAAAGTTTAGGATCGGTGCCCAGTTTTTCGGCGAAAAGTTTTGCAACATCTTCCTTGCTCTTGTGCATGGCCGGGGTAACAATATGATAGGGTGCTTCGCCATCCAGTTGCTGGATGTATTCCCCAAGATCGGTCTCTACACTCTCGATATTATTTTTTTCGAGAAAAGGATTCAGGTGAATTTCTTCCGTAACCATGCTCTTGCTCTTCACAATGGTCTTGCAATTTTTTTCCCTGCAGATCTCCAGCACCTGGTCCAGGGCCTCCTGTGCATCAGCTGCCCAGAGTAATTTGCCTCCATTCCTGGTAAAATTTTTTTCAAATGCTTCCAGCTGCTGATCTAATGTTTCTATGGCTTTCCATTTTACATTTTTTGCTCTTTCCCTTGCCAGGTGTACATCGGCAAACTGGTGCTTACCCTGCGGCACTACGGCATTATACCGGGCGATATTAAAATTTATCTTTTGCCTGTGATCCAGGTCAGCGCTTTTAACGGTACTCTTAGCTTTGAACGTTGCTGATGTTTCTGACATTCTTGGTTGTTTTTGTTTTTATTACCTGCAATTCCCTGCCGATCTTGGTAAAAGCTTCTATCGCTTTATCAAGATGTTTTTTCTTGTGGGCTGCACTGATCTGTACGCGTATGCGGGCCTGTCCTTTTGCAACAACAGGAAAGAAAAACCCGATCACATAAATACCTTCTTCCAAAAGATTGGCGGCGAAGGTCTGCGCCAGCACAGCATCATAAAGCATGATGGGAACTATCGGGTGGTCGCCGGGTTTTATATCAAAGCCCGCAGCGGTCATTTTTTTCCTGAAATATTTTGTGTTCTTCTCCAGCCTGTCGCGCAGTTTGGTGGTTTCGCTAAGCATATCGAAAACAGCGATAGATGCACCCACGATACTTGGCGCCACGCTATTGCTGAAAAGATAAGGGCGGCTCCGCTGCCGCAGCATTTCCACGATCTCTTTTTTACCGCTGGTGAACCCGCCGCTTGCACCACCGAGGGCCTTCCCAAGCGTTCCTGTAATTATGTCGATCCTTCCCATCACATTCCTGTATTCATGTGTGCCTCTTCCATTCTTTCCTAAAAAGCCACTCGAATGACTTTCATCGATCATCACGATTGCATTATACTTATCTGCCAGATCGCAGATCACATCCAGTTTGGCAATTGTGCCATCCATACTGAAAGATCCATCCGTCACAATTATCCTGCTCCTTGCATTTGCCGATTCCTTCAGTTTATTTTCAAGATCCTCCATGTTGTTATGCTCATACCGCAACCGCTGCGCCTTGCACAATCTTACGCCGTCAATGATGCTGGCATGGTTCAACGCATCCGAGATAATAGCATCCTGCTCACCAAACAGCGGTTCAAATACACCTCCATTCGCATCAAAGGCGGCAACGTATAAAATAGTGTCTTCCGTTCCAAGAAACTCCGATATCTTTCTTTCCAGTTCTTTGTGTATGTCCTGTGTGCCACAAATAAATCGTACGCTGCTGAGGCCATAACCTCTTTTATCAACATATTTTTTGGCGGCTTTTATCACTTTGGGATGCGATGACAGGCCGAGGTAATTATTGGCACAAAAGTTCAGCACTTCTTTACCATTAACGGTAATGGTGGCCCCCTGCTCACTGGTTATTATCCTTTCATTCTTATAAAGCCCGGCCTCCTTAATTTCCTGTAATTCAGCTGCGATCCTGTCAATAAAATTTGTATTCATATAGTGTTTAACTAACACAAACCTACATGAATTTGAGAAAATCTGCAGCCTAAAATGCTTGTAGAGGGAGAAGTTCCCGCTGATGGCGGATGCGACAGGTTCCCAGGTTCTCTCTAAACTGTTTATCTTTTGAGAAATTAGCTGTAACATTTCACTACAGCTATGCGTATAACTGTAAATCAATGCTTAGCAGAGGAATTGTAAATTGCCATCCTAATGACCGAGAAAGAGTATAACCAGTGTGTTAGCCAGTATGCTGATAATGTGTATCGCTTTATCCTGAAAAATCTTGGTCATAAGGAAGATTCACAGGATGTGGTGCAAACGGCTTTTGAAAAACTCTGGACCAACAGGGCTCAGGTAGACAATGAAAGATGCAAATCCTATCTTTTCACCGTGGCTTATCACCAGATGATAGACCATATAAGAAAACAAAAAAGGATAACCTTGCAGGAAGAGTTTAAGGCAGAAGCGGGAATTGTAAACAGGCAGGAGCATAATGTTAAGAAGATACTTGATGAGGCATTGCACAAACTCAGCGAAACACAACGCAGCCTGGTATTGCTGAAAGACTATGAAGGATACAATTACCAGGAGATCGGGGTTATTACCGGTCTTAGCGAGAGCCAGGTGAAGGTATACCTGCACCGGGCACGGCTGCAATTAAAGAACTACCTGGTGAGAAAGGAGAATGTGATATAAAAAATAACCATGAACATCAACAGGAATAATTACGAAGAATATTTTTTACTCTATGCTGATAAGGAATTGCCGGCCGGGGAAAGAAGCGAGGTAGAGATGTTCGTACAGCAAAACCCTGACCTGGAAGAAGAGTTTATCATGTTGCAGCAATCAGTACTAAAGCCTGATACTTCCATCGCGTTTGAGGATAAAAACAGTTTACTAAGGACGGAAGAGTTTATTGATCTAAAGAATTATGAAGAAAAATTTTTATTGTACACTGATAATGAGCTAAGCGCTGCGGAAATAGAAGAAACGGAAAAATTTGTAATGGCTAACCCCGCATTACAGCAGGAATTTGCTCTTTTTCAAAAGGTTACATTTGAGCCTGATACATCAATTACTTTTCCTGGTAAAAGCAGCTTATATAAAAAGGAAGACGATACAAAGGTGATCCCTTTCGGCTGGAGATCAATGGCTGCAGCGGTTTTGCTGGGAATAGGATTATGGCTGGGAATAGGCTATTTCAAAAAGGAAAATATCAAACCAGAAACAGCAGTTAAAGAGGTCCCTGCGAAAGAAAATAATCCTGTTACTCTGGATAAAAAAGATAAACCGGCTGAAAAGCCATTGGTAAATGCTGAGCGTGAAAGCAACCAGGCCCCAAAAACTCCGGATATCCAGGAGAAGGCTGTACAGCGACCACCGCAAGACGTAACAGTAAAAAATATACAGCCAATACCTGAAGTAAAAACCCTGGAACAAAAACAGGAAGAAACCGTTGCGGTTGTTGAAACACCTGAAAAAATTGAAGTTGTTCAACCGAGAGATAATGGACTGCAGGTTCATGACCGTACAACAGAACCTAACGATAAAACGGTGCCCAATCCAACCAACCTTCAGAATAATATGAATATAATTCCTGCATCTTATATTGCGGAAGCCGAAGAAAAAAGCGAGAATTATATTTTTTATAATATAACGGCAGAGGACTTCAGGAAAAGTAAGATCGGCAATTTTTTAAGAAAGGCGAAGCGGGCCATAGCTGCCAGGCTACCCCTGAAGAACGGATTAAAAATAGGCAACGTGGAGATCGCGAAGGATGAACCAAATTAAAACCTCAACAAGCAAAATACAAGTAGTTATGAAACGGATCTATTCAGTAGTGGCATTATGCCTTGTTACAAGCAGCCTGGTGGCGCAGAATGACACAACAAAAATTGTAAAAGCAGATACTATTCGCATAGGCGGAATGGTTATCATAAAAAAAGATTCTCCTGACCAAAGGCACCGGCAAACCACGGTGAACATAGGAAACCGCCGCCGGATAAAGCATTCCAACGTGAGTACTTCGGAATGGATCATTGACTTTGGATTTGCCAACTGGAGTGACAAGACCGATTATGCAGCAGCAACCACACAGGGTTACCTGGTCAATAAGACAGGCACCACCGCTCCGCTGAGTGCCAATGATTTTAAATTGAAGACCGGTAAATCATCCAATGTTAATATCTGGGTGTTCATGCAACGCCTTAACCTCATCAAACACTATGTGAATCTGAAATATGGCATCGGGTTAGAATTCAATAATTATCGCTTCTCTTCCAATATCAGTTTTAAGGAGGGTGGCAATAACAATCCCTTCAACCCTGCACAGAATATAAATCACGCATTTGTTTTTCGTGATTCGATAGCCTTCTCAAAAAACAAGCTGGCAGCGGATTATGTGACCGTACCATTCATGATCAACTTCAGAACCAATCCTAATTATTCCGACAAAGGCCTAAGCGTCAGCGCCGGTGTAAGCATGGGATACCTGTACAATAGCCGGAATAAACAGATAAGTACTGAGCGCGGAAAATTAAAGAACCATGGTGATTATGACCTGGAAAAATGGAAGTTCTCCTATGTCGGCGAGCTGGGGCTTGGACCGATAAGATTGTATGGCACTTATGTTCCAACATCCATTTTCGAGAATGGCCTGAACATGCGTCCTTACAATATTGGAATAAGATTGAGTAACTGGTAAACAAAAATTGTGACGGTTATACAGGGCAGTGTTCATGGTAGTTTTGCAATACGATAGGCTGGCGTTCAAAACCGAATCCGGAGTATTGATCGATTATATCATCCAGCACCGATTCGATCTCTTCCATTTCTTTTAAAGTAACCAGCTTACCCCTGAACTCTTTTATATTCGGCATGCCCTTGAGATAATTTGCATAATGCCTGCGCATTTCGTTAATGCCAACAACAGCCCCTTTCCATTCAACGGATCTCCGCAGGTGTTTTTTACAAACTGCCACCCGCTCTTCAATAGTTGGCGGGGCTAATAATTCACCGGTTGCCAGGTAATGTTTTATTTCGTTAAAGATCCATGGATAGCCAATAGCAGCGCGGCCGATCATGATCCCATCCACCCCAAACCTGTTCTTATATTCCAGTGCTTTTCGCGGTGAATCAATATCGCCATTGCCAAATATAGGGATGGTAATCCTTGGATTTTCTTTTACTCTTGCGATCAGCGTCCAGTCAGCTTCTCCCTTGTACATCTGCGTTCTCGTTCTGCCATGGATGGCGAGCGCTTTAATGCCGATATCCTGTAAACGCTCGGCCACATTTTCTATGTTTTTTGTATTATCATCCCATCCCAGCCTTGTCTTTACGGTTACGGGTAAGTGTGTGCTTTTGATAACTGCATCCGTTAAGCGGATCATCAGCGGAACATCTTTCAATACTCCCGCACCTGCACCTTTGCAGGCAACTTTTTTTACAGGACATCCGAAATTTATGTCCAGGAGATCAGGGTTTGTTGCATCCACAATTTTTGCTGCCATCGCAAGACTGTCCTCATCGCCTCCGAAGATCTGGATGCCTACCGGTTTTTCATAATCGAATATGTCGAGTTTTTTACGGCTCTTTATGGCATCTCTTATCAATCCTTCACTGCTGATAAATTCAGTATACATCAGGTCGGCACCATTATCTTTACACACCACACGAAATGGTGGATCACTAACGTCTTCCATTGGCGCAAGCAGCAGCGGAAAATCCGGGAGTTGTATGTTACCGATCGAGGTCATTAGTCATTGGTCACTTAGTCATGAGTTCTGGCGGGCTTTAATTAATGTCTTATCGCTCCATTGACTAATGACTATTTAAAATTTGGACTGTAAATTTACGCACTTATAAATTAATGATATGGAGCCCGACTATAATTCGAAAAATGTAAGATATCCTTCACAATTGGCCATTTTCTTCGGGCTTACAGCGGCCGGGCTGGTGATCGGCTCACTCGCATCGTTTGCTATCTGGACTATGATGACGGGGCAGCCATTTCCGCTAAAGGAATCGGATATGCTGCAGCCAAAGTTTTATAATGTGAATATGGTATTGCAGGCGGTATCAACTTTCCTGATCTTTTTTGTTCCTATGCATTTTTTTGCAGCTATCTGCTACAGGAAACCTTTTTCTTATTTAGGATTCAATTTCAGGTTCAATTTTAAACAGGTATTGTTGCTGACAGGAATACTCGTTCTCACATTTCCCTTATCGGGAGGGTTGGCAACACTAAATAAGATCATCCCGATCTCAGATGCATTGGCGGCAAGATTTAAGGCAATGGAACTGGCGAGAGAGGCACAGGAAGCGGCGCTGATCAATATCAATTCTTTTCCGCGCTATGTAATTTCATTGATCGTTATCGGGCTTTTGCCCGCACTTTTTGAAGAGACATTTTTTCGCGGTGGAATGCAGAACCTGTTATCGCGCTGGTTCAAAGGCCCGTGGATAGCGATCATTATCACCAGTGTTATTTTCAGCCTCATACATTTATCATTTTATGGTTTCCTGGTGAGGTTTGCACTGGGCATTGTGCTTGGATTTATTTTTTACTACAGCGGAAGCATCTGGCTTAACATTCTTTTTCATTTTTTATTTAACGGGATCCAGGTAACTGCCATGTATGTAATGACAATGAATGGTACCATGGATAAAAATATTGAAGAAAAATTTCCTATGTGGGCCGGTGCGGGTGCGCTGGTACTGTTGATATACCTGTTCATGCTATTTAAAAAAGCATCCGACAAAAAGCGATCGCAATATGTTAAGGAAATAACGCTGGATGATGAGTTTCACAACTGGACCTCAAACCTGTAATCATGGCTTTTAACCTCCAGGCATTTAAAACCCGTGCATTGACCGCTATTGTATTTGCCGTCGTCATGCTTCTTGGGTTATTGTGGGACAGATGGAGCCTGGTCCTTCTTTTTTCGGTGATCAATTTCGGATGCTGGTGGGAATATTTTATCCTGGTTGAAAAAATTAATGCGGTTAAGATCGCAGATAATATCAAATACATCTTTCTTTTTTTTAGCGGCCTTATGCTGTACTGCGCTGCGTTCCCGCATGATAGCTTTGATATTTATTTCACGGTGGCTGGTACAGAGATCAATTTAAAATACCCTGTACTGGCCCTCCTGTTTGTAGTACTTGCCATTTTCATTCTCACGGATAAGCGTATACCCGCAAAACCAAAGTGGATGAGCCTCGCAGGATACATATACATTACACTACCGTGCATACTGATGATCGACCTCAGAAGTTATTTTAGTTTAAAATGGGAAGTATCGCTTGAAGTTATCCCCTGCGGGATAATTTTTTCAATCTGGATCAATGATACCATGGCATACATTGTAGGATCATTGATCGGTAAAACGCCTTTCTCAAAGATATCCGCTAAAAAAACATGGGAAGGAACTATCGGCGGCGCCGTTCTTTGCATCGCTGTCATAGGCCTGTTGGGCTGGCTTACAAAATTCTATACCGTTCAGGACTGGATCTGTATCGCTGCTATCTGTGCAGTATTTGGTACGCTGGGCGATCTTTTGGAAAGTAAACTCAAGCGGCTCGCCGGCGTAAAAGACAGCGGCACATTAATGCCCGGGCATGGGGGATTTTTAGACAGATTTGATTCGTTTCTATTAGCCACCCCGCTGGTATGGCTGTATGTTTATTTTTTCATCAGATAAGGCCTGTCTCTGCCATTGCTGGTTTATATTTGCGGTTCAACTATTTCTTAATGAAGATCCATAAGGAAGGGTACCGCACAATCATCATCGTGGCCATTTTGTTAGGCCTTATCAACACCAGCTTCTTTTATTATTTAAGCGATGTAATGCCGCTTACTACGTGGATAATCATTATCGCCAGTATCATTGTTTTTCTTTTCATCGTTTCCTTTTTCCGTTCTCCCAAAAGAGAATTCACCATCAGTCACCCACAGATAATTTGCCCGGCAGACGGCAAAGTAGTAGTGATGGAAGAAATATTCGATACAGAATATTTTAACGGCAAGCGGATGCAGGTATCCATTTTTATGAGTCCTGCCAATGTGCACATTAACCGGATCCCTATGAGCGGCGAAGTGGTGTACAGCCAGTATCACAAGGGAAAATATCTCGTGGCCTGGAATCCAAAATCATCAACTGAGAATGAAAGGCATTCTGTGGTAATAAAAAATGAAGCTGCTGTTATTCTTGTCAAGCAAATTGCCGGCGCGCTGGCTAAACGCATAGTAAATTATTTAAAGGTGGGCCAACAGGTCATGCAGGGGTCGGAGATGGGATTCATAAAATTCGGCAGCAGGGTAGATGTGCTTTTACCTGTTGATGCCACTATCGAGGTAAAACTTAACCAGGTAGTGAAAGGCGGGGTTACGGTGCTGGCTACTATTTAGACCGTCCCGGTTCTTTAACAATTAGCATTTATTACTCTCAATTATCCGGGTTATCTTTAAACCATAAACAGCAAAAAAATATGAAAAAGATTTTAGTTTTAGCAACTGCAGCTTTATTGGTTAGCGGTGCCTCATTTGCGCATGATAAAAAAGGACATAAAAAATGCTGCAAAAAAGGAGGCTCCTGCTGCAAGGACAAAGAAAATACTGTAAAGAAAGATAAATCAACAGTTAAGATCTGACCAATAGCTTTCAGGAATTCATATCCTCCCGCAAAACGGGAGGATCTTTTTTAGAGGATTTCTTCCAGTTCCCTTAAATGATAAATTGTATAGGTGGGCTGCAACGTTGTGGTGGCACCGATGTGGTTCACAAAAATACTGTCCATCCCCGCATTGATAGCGCCTTGTATATCCGCATCCAGGTTATCGCCTATCATGATGCTTTCATTTATTTCAGCCCCGGCTTTATTTACCGCATAGTCAAACATCTCCTTTGAAGGTTTAATACAATTTGATATCTCAGAAGTGATGACATTGGTAAAATATTTTGCAATGTTAGTGTTGGTGATCTTGCTCCATTGTGTTTTTTCAAACCCATTGGTAAGGAGGTGCAGCCTGTAATTTTTATTTACGAGGTACTCCAGTATTTCGATGGTATAATCAAACAGTTGTTTTTTGGTAGGTAGTATCTCCAGGAACTTAGCGCTCATGTCTTTGGCCAGTGCCTCATCGCCCACCTTAAAATCAAGCAGTGTGCGTTGCATACGCTTCCACTTTAATTCTTCTACTGTAATAAATCCTTTATGATAACGGTCCCAGATTATGGCATTGTGATGCAGGTACGTTGAGTAAAATTCATCGAAGGGAGAAATGACAAGGTCTCTCAGTTTAAAATGCTCATACAGATCCGCAAGCGCCACTTTAGCATTGGCATCAAAATCCCAGAGTGTGTGATCAAGATCAAAAAATAAATGTTTGTATTTTATTGCCGGTTCCAGGAGATGAATTTTTAGCGTTGAATTTAAATTAGTTTTGTAGTAAGGATTGCAAATTTACGATCTAAATAATAACCAATGAACGTTGTAATAACAGGGGCTGGAAAGGGAATGGGAAAAGCGACAGCAGAAAAATTCGCGGAAGCGGGAAGCACGCTTTTTATCTGCGCCCGCAATGAAAAAGAACTTGCCGAAACAGCACGGGAACTGGAGGCAACATACAATTGCAAAGTATTTTATTACCCTGCTGACCTGTCGGAAAAGGCAAAGGCCCGGGAATTTGCCAAATGGGTCCTGCAGCAGGCATCCGGGGTAGACGTGTTGGTAAATAATGCGGGGCAGTTTATCCCGGGCAGCATTTACAATGAAGAAGACGGGTTACTTGAAAAGATGATCGCGATCAACTTATATGCGGCGTATCATGTTACAAGGGGGTTATTACCTGCCATGATGGACAAAAAACAGGGGCATATTTTTAACATGTGTTCAATTGCCGCGCTAAAAGCATACGACAATGGAGGTTCTTACAGTATCAGCAAGTTTGCCCTCATGGGTTTCAGTAAAAACCTGAGAGAAGAATTAAAACCGTATAATATCAAAGTCACCTCGGTTTACCCCGGCGCCGTATATACCTCCTCCTGGTACGGCTCAGGGGTGGCTGAATCACGGATCATGGAAGCAGGTGATATAGCAAATGTTATTTTTTCCAGCTCAAAGCTCTCGCCTCAAGCCTGCATCGAGGACATTGTGATCAGGCCATTGTTAGGTGACCTTTGATTTAACCTTTTTTAACATCCTCTTACTTTTCAACTTTTTTTTATGGGTTAATTTTGCACTAAAGATCAGTGATGGGTAAAACTTTACATGCTGCTATTTACCGGTTGTTTTCAAGGATAGTTCCGGCGCTGTTTTTTATTTTTTCAGCTGCTGTATCTTTTGGGCAGGTAAAATTTTCCGCCTCCAGCAATGGCAGGGTGATCGGTAAGAACGATTACCTGCAGGTAGATTTTACCGTAGAGAATGCCGGCACGATCGAGAATTTCAACCCACCTTCATTTAAGAACTTTACAATTGTCAGCGGCCCGAATAACCAGAGCAGCATGACCAGCATTAACGGCAATGTGAAGCAATCTATTTCCGTAAGCTTTGTGTTGCAACCCATATCTACGGGTAAGTTTACGATCGATCCCGCAGTAGCACAGGTTAACGGAAAGGAGTTTCGCTCAAACCCTTTGTCTATACAGGTTACCAATTCTTCATCATCAAGAAAAAATGCAGGATCGGCAGGCAATTCTCTTTTTAATCCCTTTGGAAATATGACCCTGGATTTTCCTACAGAACCGGCTACACATCAGTTTGATGATTATATTTTGAAGAAGGGAGAGAATGTGGCAGAGAAGATCAAAAAAAATCTTTTTATCAGGATCGAAGCCAGCAAAAAAAGCTGTTATGTGGGGGAGCCACTGGTTGCCACGTATAAATTATATACCCGCCTGAAGTCAGAATCCAATGTAACCAAGGCGCCTTCGTTCAACGGTTTTTCGGTGAGCGAACTGGAGATGCCTGATAACCAGCAATTACGGACTGAAAAATATAATGGCAGGGAGTATAACGTGTATACCCTTAGGAAAGTCCAATTGTATCCTTTGCAAGCCGGGACCCCCGGCCTGGAACCCGTAGAAGTAAAAAATAATATCACGTTTTTAAAAGCTGAGTATGCCGGGAGAGAAAGAGGTGAACCTTTCTATGATATGCTCCGCGATTTTGCCAACGGGAATGCCAGTTCTGAAGACATCATACAGGAGACTGTTACTGTTTCATGCGATACATTAAAGATCCTGGTAAAACCATTACCTGACGCGGGTAAGCCGGCTTCATTTAAAGGTGCGGTCGGAAATTTTACGATCGCGGCCTCGCTGGAGAAAAATAATTTTAGCACCGAAGATGCAGGTTCACTAAAAGTAGTTATTTCAGGCGCCGGTAATTTCCCGCTGGTAAATGCACCTGCAGTATCATGGTCTGCAGGTATGGAAGGATTTGAATCAAAGGCTTCTGAAAACCTGGATAAGTTAAGCGTGCCGCTTAAAGGGGATAAGGTTTTTGTGTACCCCTTTACTGTTGCCAACGCCGGTGATTATACAATTCCTCCCATTGAGTTCTCCTACTTCGATATAACCAGCCAAAGCTATAGAACAATAAGAACACAACCCGTTGCGGTGCATGTTGAAAAAGGAACAGGAAGTCAGAAGACAATTGGGCCGGCAAACAACAATAAAAACGAAAATAAAATCCGGCCGGGTGCACTATATTCTTATCGCTATTACCTCGGCGGTGGCATTATGCTGTTATCAGCAATCATTGCTTTTGTAGCGATAAAAAGAAGGGGCAAAAAAGCGGTCAGTGCCGAAGCCGCATTGACAACGGAAGAAAAGAAGAAGGAAGAGAACAATGAATTTGTAATCCCTGTAAATCCATTGGCTCCTGCCGAGGAAAGGCTTCTTAATGGTGACAGCAGTGGCTTCTTCAAAACACTCGATGTTTCATTTCATAAGTATCTCTCGCAAAAATTAAAGGTTCCTGCCGAAGAGCTTACGCACAAAAAGATCAATGAACGAATGGATAAATACGGTGTGGGCGTTGGCACTACCCTGCTGGTAAACTCACTTTTGGAGGATATCGAGATCAATTTATATGCGCCGGCTTCTTCCGAGGCTCTTATGCAGGAAGTTTATGAAAAGGCAAGCGAGGTAGTTTCGCTCCTGGATAAACAGGTATGCTAAATACAATTTGCCGGATCAATCTGTGAACTTATATCCAATGCTTCTTACGGAATGAAAATATTTCGGGTTGCGGCTGTCATCTTCAAAATATTTCCTGAAGTTCAGGATGAAGTTATCAATAGTACGGGTAGTAGGATAAACATTATAACCCCATACCGCCTGCAGGATCTTTTCCCTGGGCACAACTTCATTTTTATTTTCTATCAGCAACTTAAGGAGCATAGCTTCTTTTTTTGTTAGCGGAAATTTTTTACCGTGCTTGTTGGTGCCTTCAAGTGCTTTAAAATTGATATTGTTCCTGCCAAAATTATATTCATCCATTATTACCTCCCGGGCGGCGATGCGTTTGCTTTTATGAATGAGCTTATGAACCCTAAGCAGCAACTCCTCCAGGTTAAAAGGCTTTGCCAGGTAATCGTCGGCACCTTTTTTTAAGCCCAGTATCCTGTCGGCACTGCTGTTCTTCGCACTCAATATCAAGATGGGTACTTCATTTCCCTGCAGCCGAATATTTTCGCTAACGCTGATCCCATCGAGCTCGGGCAGCATTACGTCCATAATGATCAGGTCGAAAAACTCGTTCTGTACTGCCTTCAGGGCCTGCGCACCATCATAGGCTGAAGTGACCCCATATCCTTCCAGTTCAAGATTAAGCTTAAGTGCCTCGTGTAAATTCTCTTCATCCTCTACCAGTAATATGGAATGTTTGCTGATGGGCATTTTGCAAATTAACTTCAAAAACAGTTCCCCGCCCCACATTATCTGATACCTTTATCTTGCCTTTATGTTTTTCAACTATCTTTTTGGTAAGGTATAAACCCAGGCCGGTGCCTTTTGCGTCCTTTGTATGCTGGTTGCCCACCCGGTAAAATTTAGAGAATATCCTGTCTTTTTCGTCTTCCGGAATTCCTTTTCCTTCATCCCGGATGAAAAGTTTTACTATGTTATCATCTTTTCTTAGTTCCACTTCAACTGTATCCTCTCTCGCCGAATATTTAATAGCATTGTCCAGCAAGTTATTTATAACCATCTGCAACATCAGCCTGTCTCCATACACAAAACAGTCGGGGTAAATGTTAATGTTAATGATCCGCCGGGGAAAGCGCATTCCATAATCCTGTATACTTTCTCCCACCAGCTCGGCCATATCAATTCTTTCATGGGTAAGTTTATAATCACCTGCCTCGATCCGGCTGGCAAGTAATAAGTTATTGCACAGGGTATTCAGCCGTCCAGCCTCCTGCAATGTATTAGATATCAGTTGCCGTTCCTGTTCAACGCTAAGCCTGCGCCGTTGCAGGGTTTCAAGATTAAGCCTCGTAATTGCGATAGGGGTTTTGAGCTCATGGGTAATGGCCATAATAAAGTTGTGTTGCTCCCGTGATTGGACGAACTGCCTCCTTACCGCCCTGAACACTACTACCGCACCGATCACGATCAGTAGAAAAAAGGTAACGCCTTCGCCGATATACTGGGCGGTTTTTCTGCTTTTTTCATCTTCAATTTTTGCTACCTGTTGCCGGTACCCCGGCTCACCGGTTCGCAGTACATCCATTTTATAGTCGGTCATTATTTTATTTTGCCTGCTTAAGGCGATGAACCACCAAACAAGGGCTGCAATAATATACGTCAGCAATATCCAGTAAAGGAAATAGATAGTGCGAAGCCGTTTGATCTTAAGGGAGGACGAAATTTTTGTGCTGGTTACCATAATTCAAAATGAAAGCGAAACACGCCGGGTCTTTTCTTCGGTGTTAACAGATTACTGTTTTCATACAATGTAACGGCAAAAATATTATTAGTCTGTAAAACTTCCCGGAGTAAATCCTCCGGTTTAATTCAAAAAACCGGCCTAATGGTCGTTATTCAATATGCCGACCTTTTCTACCCGTATGCCAACATTTAAGATATGAAGCAATGGGTTCTCCCGCATGATCTGCCCAATGGTGAAGGTATAAATGCCCGCCTTTTTGAATGGTACAGGACCGGGAGTGATATTTTTACGCACTTCAAAAATGTCATCCATGCCGGTGCCCTCCCATCCTTTTGTATCACTGCCGAGGTCAATATTTATATTCTGCGTGCGCATGGTATCGCCGGGCGCCTGCGATCCTACCGCCAGCCAGAGGTTATTGTAGTTGTAATTATCTGTATGGCGAACCACAATATATATAATATAAGAAGCTGAAGTATCGGTGATGTTAAAACTGAAAGATGGCTTGTTGTTGTAGAACCAGGATTGTGATGGAATAAGAACGGTTTTTTCAAATACACCGATCTTGTTGCATGAAACAAAACAGCACGATACAAGGAATATGAAGAGGAAATTTTTCAACCGGGTGATTTACTGCAAAAATATTATTTATGGGGCAGGTTATAAAACATTCAGAATTTGTTCCTTTAATTTTTCAAGTTCATCTTTCATCAATACCACGCACTTCTGGATATCGGCATCATAGGCCTTGGAGCCGGTAGTATTTATCTCCCGTCCTATTTCCTGCAGAACAAAGGATAATTTTTTGCCTTTTGATTCTTCCTTGTCATTGAGAATGGTCTTGAAATATTCACAGTGATTGGCCAGCCTTACCTGTTCCTCGCGAAGATCTATTTTTTCCACGTAATAGATGAGCTCCTGCTCCAGCCTGTTGGCATCATAATTTTCCTTGCCTACATTTTCTTCCAGCAGCCGTATCAATTCATCCTTCATCCGTTCCTTACGCTTTGGTTCAAGTTTTAATATCTCTTCTTCCTGGGCATTAATGTTCTTTATCCTTAGCAACAGTTCTTTTTCTATCGACTTCCCTTCGTTGGTGCGGTGATAATTAATTTCTTTTAATGCCTGTTCTATCACTTTTTTGAGTTCCTTCCAGTCTTCTTCAGGAAGCACTTCATTGGCAGGCGTTACTACCTCTGGCAGGCGCAACAATGCGCTCAGAACAGAATTGGTGTCAACATTCAATTCACCCGCCAGGGCTTCTACCTGGAGATAATATGCTTTTATCAGGTCCGTATTTATGACCACGGGTTTGGTGGAGCCGTTCTGTTTTATGGTAATAAGGCAATCTATATTTCCCCGTAAAAGGCTCTCCTGGAGCAGGCTCCGGATATCAAACTCGTAACTTTTTAACAGGGGAGGGATCTTCAAATAGGTTTCAAATTGTTTCCCGTTGAGGGATTTTATTTCGACCAGAAAAGTTTTATCGTTAACCGTTTGCTCACACCTTCCAAAACCTGTCATTGATTTTAACATCGCACTGATTTTATTTATTACAGCAAGTTATACAATTCCGGCGGAGATAAGATTTTCATCTGCTGCCCCCGCTCCAACTCTTCCGGCCGGCGTCAAAATTTTACAAGGTGAAAAAAATGTGATCAGTAAAATAATAAAGCCCGACTTTTTAGTGACGGGCTTTGCTATATGGATGGGTTAGTAAGTACAGGAAAAAAATTTCCTTACACAATATTAAAAATAATTTTTTCTAACAGGAAAATTTTTCGCAACTTTTTTATCAACATTTTCGTTGTACTTGTGGATAAGGCCACACTGTTTTTCGCTGTTACTTTTTGTTTTTAGCGGAGGAATGATCTTACGTCGATGCATCGCATCTTATTCAAAATATCATGATCTCGTGAAACCATTGTAAACACTGCATCACAGCGTTTGTAACTGGGTGCTATTGCAAATGGATTTATCCCGCGGTAAAATAAAAAAGAATGCATTTTCCACCGGTAAGGTAAATTGCTCCGTCCAAAAACAGTCAAAATTATTTTTCATTTTTTGGTTAAAAGAATAGCCCGCGGCATACATTTTCAAAAATGTACCTTTGGATCTCATAAAAACCGCAACATGAAATTTCCCGCACCGGTTCCTGTAAAATGGATCGCTTCTTTGATACGCGCCGAATTAATGGGTGATGAAAGTGCCTCGGCAACCGGCATTAACGAGATACATTCTGTTGAAAAAGGCGACATTGTTTTTGTTGACCATCCCAAGTATTACAACAAATGTTTGAACAGCGCGGCGAGTTTTATCATCATCAATAAAAAAATGGAGGCACCGGAAGGCAAAACATTATTGGTAACTGATGAACCGTTTGAAGCCTATTCATCTATTGTAAAACATTTTAATGCATTTGTACCGGCAACAAAAATGATAAGCGACAGTGCTGTGGTCGCTGAAGGCACGGTAATAATGCCGAATGTGTTTATCGGTCATAATGTTACCATAGGATCCGGTTGCATCATTCATCCGAATGTATCGATATATGAAAATTGTATGATCGGGAACAACGTAATTATCCATTCGGGTACGGTGATAGGTGCCGATGCGTTTTATTTTAATACGAAGAAAAACCGCGACGTGTGGTATAAAAAAATGCAAAGCTGCGGAAGGGTGATCATTGAAGATGATGTGGAGCTGGGTGCCTGCTGCACCATCGACAGGGGCGTAAGTTCAGATACAAGAATAGGGCAGGGATCAAAACTGGATAACCAGGTACATATTGCCCATGAAGTGGTGTTGGGAAAAAACTGTTTGATAGCAGCACAGGCAGCGATTGCCGGTGCCACCGTACTCGGCGATGGAGTAACGCTTTGGGGACAGACAGGTATAAGCAAGACACTGAAACTGGGAAACAATGTTACCGTTCTAGCACAAAGCGGCCTGGGAGAAGATATCGAAGATAACAAAGTGTATTTCGGTTCGCCCGCAGGGCCCGCCTTACAAAAGCAAAAGGAATTGGTATGGATAAAACGGATACCTGAGATCTGGGAGAAAGTAAAGGATCTGCCTGATCCGAAGGATTAGCTACTTCGTGTAATTCGCCTTCCTATTGTTGCCTGTAATCGTACGGCAACATATCGCCCACTTTTTCAAATCCCCAGTAACCGTTTGTTGTTATGTCGGTCTGTTCAAAAAAGTATCCGTTCTGTTCGATCACTATCGACTCTCCTTTGGCCACCGTGACCGTCGAAACCTGGTAATCTTTTTTTGCTTTGGGATCAAAATTAAAATAGGCCTGCTGGGGCTTTGCATTATTATAGATCACGACAATATCAGGCTGGTTTGGCCGAAACTCAACTGTATTCGTGCTGTCGTCTTTTGTATAGTGTAAGGCGAGGTAAGGATCTTTTACCGGCAGCGATCTTTCTTCCTCATTGTTCTTAACCAGGAACTGTATCTCGAACCCATCCGCCGCAAGCGTTTTATTATACAGGCTTCGCATGAAGTGCAGCAAAGATCCGTTGTATGCCTTTATCCTGTTCTGTTGCCATATCACACCCTTGTCTGCCGTACCCAACATCTCTTCAAATAATGGATAGCCTATAAATTGCGCAGTACCCGATTCATATTCATAGGTGAATGAGTCGATGGAAAATTTTATATTGTAGCCGAGAGCATTGTTCTCCACCCGCAAAGGCTCACCGGCCATCACTTTTAGCCGGTTTCTTTTTTTGCTGAAATAAAATCTTAATACCTCCGGGTTTTTAATGACCGTTTGCGCGCTGAACTCACTCTTACCGATAAAATTCTCGGTGAAAAGATCCCCGTATTTCTGCCAGCCATCTTTTACTTCGTTAGAAGAAACAATGGCAACCTCTTCCATTGATTTTTCCTTTGGGGCTACTTCTATCACCATGTTCTCGCCTGCATTTGAATTGCTGATGCGTACTGTTTCAGTTTCATAACCGGTGAAAGTAACGATCAGCTCATATCCGCCACCAGGCAGCTTCAGCCTGAAATTCCCTTCTGCATCAGTTGCCATACCAAACGTAGTGTTCTGGGCAAATACAGAAGCTCCCTGTAAAGGCAATTTCGTATGCTTATCGATTACTTTGCCTGCAACCGTATACCCCGTTTGCGAGATGCCGCAGGTTGCAATGCAAAAAAATGAAATAAAGAAAATGAGCTGTTTCATATTTGTTTTCCTTCTTATAGATGGTTTATACGGCTTAAAGTTGCACAGGTATTGCTGATCGTCTTTTCTATGGGCATAAATGTAAAGCCCGGCATCGCATCCAGGAATTTGCTGTTGTCAAAATACACTTTGGCAAGTGCCGTACGTGCGGTTTCTTTTGTTACCAGCGGTTCTTTTCCTGTAAATAGCGATTTCAAAGCTTCCCAGCGCCATACAACAGCTGCCAGGAATGGTGTAACTTTTTTCCGCGGTGCTCTCTTCCCAAAACAATTTGCGATAGCCGTAAATATTTCTTTGTAAGATAGATTCCCGGCATTTAAAATAAAGCGCTCCTTATTTATTTCACTGTTCATTAACAGGATCATGGCCCTCGCCACATCTCTTACGTCCACTACACCGGTAACCCCTTCTGAGTACCATGGAAACTCTTTGTATACTGAGTGGAATATTTCAGAGGATCCTTTGCTCCAGTCGCCGCCACCCAATATCAGCGAAGGATTTACGATCACTGCCTGTAATCCCTCTCCTGTACCGCGCCAAACTTCCATCTCGCCCAGGTATTTTGACTTACCATACACACTGTTGCTGCTTTCTTCGGTCCAGTTCATGAGTTCGGTCACCATTTCATTTTCCCGGATCCTTCCCAGTGCGGAAACTGAGCTGACGTGAACCATTTTTTGTACGCCGGCATCTATTGCAGCATTCACCACATTGGCTGTTCCTTCAATGTTTATCTTTAAAAGATGGGCCTTATTTTTTTTATTGAAAGATACTACCGCGGCGCAATGATATAACTGTGTTATCCCCTGCATAGCTTCCTCGAGTGCAGTTGTATCCATGATATCACATTGCACTGTGAGCAGGTTAGGGTGTGATATGGCAACAGCTGTATGGTTGTAAATGGCCTTTACGGTTTGCCCGGCAGCGAGCAACTGCGCGATCAATTCAGAGCCGACTAAGCCCGAACCCCCGGTTACTAATATCATTTAGGCAAATTAGCTATTACGAAACAATTAATGAGAGGATCAATTACTCGCCGGCGTCAGGTATCGGCGGTGCAGGCTTGTCATCCCCGTTGATATAATTAAATACAATAGCTGCCAACGCACCTCCACCAAAGCAGGCAACGAAATAGACCCATATTTGCGAAAAGCAAAGTGATTTTTGAATAGATAAACCCAACGCAACAGCCGGATTAAATGCACCACCGGAGAATGTCCCGACGGTTAATGCCATGGCAAGCACGGTTCCTGCGATCGCAATTCCATAAAAGCTATTTCCTTTTGTGCCTGTGGTAGTTGCTACATTTAGTATTACATAAGCCAGCGCGAAAGTTCCGATCACTTCGGCTACAATAGCTTTCAATATTCCATCGTCGGGAATTACGCAGTTGCCACTTCCTTTTACGTCAAAAACAAAGGAAACCAATAATGACGCAACGATCGCCGCTGCGAACTGCGCGATCCAGTAAGCGATCGCTTCTTTTAAAGTTGCTTTACCCCGGATCATAACGGCAAGGGTTACTGCAGGGTTATAATGCGCTCCTGAAATATGCCCGCCGGCATAGATCATCACCATCAGTGAAAGGGAGGCACCCACAGCTCCATAAAGCGCGGCGCCCATTACTAAAAAAAGGGTGCCAATAAATTCAACGATATATGCTTTCATGATGAAAAGATCGAATATTTTTTTATTCCAAAAAAATAAAATGATGCAGGGGACGCTATGTTCATCAGGTCGGAGTTGGCCTTAGGTCGTATATATTTTTTCCTCATAGTATAGCTGTAAACTATCTAACCCGTTTGTTAACTGCCTGCTAAAAAACCTTATACACAAGGTTACATGTAAATTGCTTTTTCAATTGTAATCTGCTTAAATTGCGTACCCACACTATAACACATACTATATGATAAAAAAATTTTTACTGCCTGCCATACTGCTGCTAACCGGTATGCCGGCTGTTCTGTTCTCGCAGGCTAAACTTATCCAGGAGGTCAGGAAAAATGGGAATGAGATTGTGATCCCGTATAAAAAATATGTATTGCCCAACGGGCTTACGGTGATCGTTCACGAAGATCACTCTGATCCTATTGTGCATGTAGATGTTACTTATCATACCGGTTCTGCAAGAGAAGAGATAGGCAAGAGCGGCTTTGCGCACTTTTTTGAACACATGATGTTTGAAGGCTCTGAGCATGTTGCCGATAAAGAGCATTTTAAAATTGTTACTGAATCCGGGGGAACATTAAACGGAAGTACCACCCTCGACAGGACCAATTATTATGAAACAGTTCCCAGCAACCAGCTGGAAAAAATGCTTTGGCTTGAGGCAGACCGGATGGGATTTTTATATCCCGCGGTAACACAGCAGAAATTCGAGATACAGCGTTCAACGGTAAAAAATGAAAGAGGGCAAAACTATGATAACAGGCCCTATGGATTGTCCGGTGAGGTAGCATCAAAAGCCTTATACCCGTATGGTCATCCTTACTCCTGGCTTACCATCGGGTATGTAGAAGATCTTAACAGAGTAGATGTAAATGACCTCAAAAACTTTTTTCTTCGTTGGTATGGCCCTAACAATGCAACCCTTACCATTGGAGGTGATGTAAACACCGACCAGGTAATTAAGTGGGTAGATAAATATTTTGGATCAATACCACGTGGACCGGAAGTTAAAGCGGTTAAACTTGAACCGGTAAAAATAAGCACCGACCGATATGTGAGCTATGTTGATAATTATGCACGACTACCTCAATTGAGAATAGTATACCCAACCGTTCCCGAATACCATCCTGATGCCCCGGCATTGGCCTGCCTTGCGCAGGTACTCGGGCAGGCCGGCGGCGGTGGCGGTGGTCGTGGCGGCAGAGGTGGACGCGGCGGCGGAGGTGGTGGAAATCGTACTTCCATTTTTTACCAGTCACTTATAAAACCGCAAAAAGCGTTGCAGGCAAGTGCTTTCAGCAGTCTTAATGAACTGGCAGGGGAATTTACCATTTCGATCATACCTAATGAAGGCAGTAATCTGGCCGACATGCAAAAGCTGGTGAAGGAAGCATTATCAGAATTTGAAAAAACAGGAGCGACAGACGATGACATTGAAAAATTTAGGATTGGTTATGAAAGCCGGACAATAAACGGATTATCCTCTGTTAGTGGAAAAGTATCCCAGCTTGCGGCTTATCAAACATTTACCGGTAATCCCAATATGTTGGGTAAGATACTCAGGGAATACCAGGGTGTTACTAAAGCGGATGTAATGCGTGTGTACGAGAAATATATTAAGAATAAGCCTGCGGTCATCGAGAGTGTGGTAACAAAAGGCAAAGAGGATCTTAAAGCCGCACCTGATAATTATATAGTGGATGCTTCCCACTATAAAAACCCGGATTATGGATATAAGGGACTGGTCTATAAAATGCCAAAAGATAATTTTGACCGTAAGATCATTCCGCCATCGGGGCCCAACCCTGTTGTGAAGGTTCCTGCATTCTGGAAAAAGGGTTTATCAAACGGTATGCAGGTGATAGGTGTGGAAAATAATGAGATACCTGCGGTTACCATAAGCATTTCATTAAGGGGCGGAAGACTGGCTGCTGAACAGGGTAATATTTCAAAGGCGGGATGGGCCAACCTTTTTGCTGCCATGATGAACGAGGATACAAAAAACATGACCAGCGAAGAAATAAGCCTTGCATTGCAAAAGATCGGCAGTTCCGTTGGAGTAAATAATACCAATGATGCCATTGTTTTTACGGCCCAGTCGCTTACAAAAAATGTTGATAAAACATTAGCCCTGCTGAAAGAGCGTATGCTAAGCCCGAAATTCAATGAAGAAACATTTAACCGGTTGAAGAACCAGCTGATACAGGGTATGAGGAATGCTAAAACTCAGCCGGCAAGTGTGGGAGATGTGGTGTATAACAAAGTGAATTTTGGAGATAAAAGTATACTCGGCATACCCGACAACGGCACCGAGGCGTCGCTAAAAAATATTAAGTTTAGTGACATACAGGATTTTTATGATAAATACATATCATCGCAGGGAGGTGAAGTAGTGGTGGTTGGGGATGTGAAAGAAAATCAGATACTGCCTAAGCTTTCTTTTTTAAATGAATTACCCAATAAAAAAGTAGAGCTGGCTACTGTAGCATCTAATATGTCGCCGGTAACGAAAACAAAAATATACCTCGTAGATATTCCAAAAGCTGCACAAACGGAGTTCAGGGTTGGATATTCCACGGGTTTGTTATACGATGCTACCGGTGATTTTTATCGTGCCCGTTTGGCGAATTATAACCTGGGCGAAGGTTTCAACAGCCGGCTGAATACGAACCTGCGCGAAGATAAAGGCTGGACCTATGGCGCAAGAAGTGGCTTTGCTGCCAGCAAATATTCAGGCCTGTTCACTTTCAGCAGTGGCATAAGAGCGATGTCAACAGACAGTGCGTTAAGCGAAGTGATCCGGGAAATAAAATTGTATAATCAATCCGGCCCGTCGGAACAGGAGATACAATTCATGAAAAAATCGATCGGGCAGAGTGATGCACGGAATTATGAAACCGGGGTGCAAAAGGCTGCCTTTGTGCAGCGGATACTTGACTATAATCTGCCCCCAGATTTTGTTTCACAACAAACAAAGATCTTAAATACATTCACGGTGAAGGATGCCAATACAATGATCAAAAAATACATTGATCTAAATAGAATGAATATTGTACTGGTAGGAGATAAAGATCTCATACTGCCCGGGCTGCAGCGGCTGGGTTATGATATCGTCGAGCTGAACGCCGACGGTGACCCGGTCAGGCAGTAATTTTTTTCGATTGATTGCCTAAAAGCCCTGTTCGAAAGTGCAGGGTTTTTTATTGACAAAAAATGATGTTGAAGCGGCAGGACGAATATCGAATTGTTTGGCGATAAGAAAAACAATATTACTTGGCCTGCAAAGGGTAGGTTATGAAATTGTAAAGCTCTATGCAAATTGTAACCCTGTGAACTGATAATGGTTGATCTTAAAAGGCTGCTTTTAATTGAGCAGCCTTTTTTAATTTTCTTTATATGGCGCATTAATAAAGCCTTGTGCCTGTTGTGCAACAGATGGCCTGGTTAAACATTGCTTGTAATACTCCAGCGCTTTTTCACGCATATTGAGCAGGTCATACGTTTTGCCCAACTCCAGGAGACATCTTATGGTTGTTGGTGATTCTTTTTGTAAAGTTGCTCTTTCAAAATATTCAATGGCGCTTTGCATTTCGCCCATTCCTCTTAAAGCAAACCCGTAATAAAAAAGAAAGCGTGGATTATTCATTTCAGTTCTCTTAAGTTTATCAAGATGCTTTATTGCAAGCCCGTAATCTTTAAGGCTGTTGATGATAAAAGAAGCTGATTGCATGATTGTTGTACTGTCGCTTTCATAGCGCTCAACCAGCGGTAATTTTTTTTCCGGATCAAGCGTTATTTCAAACGGAACATTGTCTGTTTCAAAGTAAATGGCCGTGTCCTTAAATGATCCTTCCAATTGTGTTTTATAAAATGTTTTGCCTGCTGCAGCCACTTCAATATCCAGTGGCATAACAGCTTCACCATAGCGTGACAGGTTGCAGGTGACATTTAATTTTCCATTTTTATTAACTGTAGTTTTGGTTCTGCTTATCCTGTAATCAACAGCAGCATTGGTTTCATACCACTCGTGAAAAAACCATTCTAGATTCTTGCCGCTTATCTGCTCACATATTCTTTTAAATGTTGCATAGTCAACACTCCTGCCTTTATATTTTGAAATAAATTCCCTGAATATCTTTAGAAAGATTTCTTTACCAACAATTGATTCCAGCATGCGAATTACAGTAAAAGATTTCCCGTGGGAGATCACATTATTATAATCAAAACCATCTTTGTCAAGTTTTTCTTCCGGCTGAAGTATGGTTGTATTATATCCTGCAAGATATCCCGCCATATAACGTATATGAAAATCGTACACAGAAAGATCAAGCCCTTTATAATTACTATATAGCCAGTCAGTAGAAAGACCCATACTTAGCCCAAACCATCCCGTATAAGTATGATCTGATAAGATATAACCGAAGCCCCAGTAGTAATGCCCCAGCTCATGCGCAATTATCCAATTGGCAAAATTGTCTCCCTTTTGATCAAGGCCCCTGTGTATTACAAACATGTTGGCGCTTATAGGATAGCCACCTATCGGGCGGTTTACACCGGGTAAAATTGACATCTGGGCTGAAGGATAAAAACCAATTTCCTTTTTATAGAACAAAACAACATCTTTGGCCATCTCTAATAACTTTCTTCCCCATTTTGCATCATCTTCAAAGAAATAAGAAATGATCTTTGTGCCATTAGCATCAGTTTCTTCAGTTATAAATTTATCTGAAATACAAATGCCATATTCTGTAACATCCTTCACATCGGTATTTAAATAGCGTATATTATTTTTTATTTCTTCTTTCCTGATCATGCCTGTTGTAGCTGCTTTATATTCTTTTGGTAATGATATGTCGGCTGAAAAATCTTTCAGCCCTTTTTCTTTCCACCAAAATTTTCCTTCACGATACAGTGGTACCATTGGAATCCATTTATCAACGGCAGGTAAAAAATTCATACTGTTGTCAAACCGTATGGTGTCAGTCTGAAATGTTATAATTATAGTAGCTTTCTGATCTTTCAATAATGCGGTTGGAGATGTAATTTCAAATCCGTTTACCCCGTCACTTTTTGAATCTTTAAAAGTTGCGGTTGAATTGTTTACACTAATTTTCTTTATAAGATTTTGCAGCGGCTGGACATGATCGAAGGCGATGGGTATTGTATTTGTACCGGATGGAATTTTCCATGAGATCTCCAGGATTCCTGCTGCCACGGCCGTTTTTGCCTGAACTGCCATATTTAAATTTAACTTGTACTGATCGTTTTGGGCGGTGGCATCAATAATTTGAAGCGCGGCGATAAATAAAACGCATAATTGTTTTCTCATAAACCAGTGTGTTTTAAGAATGATGATATACTAATATACACGGCTGCGCTGTTTCTGTTGCTTAATAATGAGAGTCGGCAATATTTCATATAAATAAAATCTAAAAAGGGGAACTAAAATTTTTATCTTACAACCTAATTACCAGACATGAAAAATTTTCTTTCCCTCCTGCTTATTTTTTCTCTCTGCTCCTGCAACAGTAAAAAAGAATACGATGTTATCATCCGCAACGGGATGATATACGACGGCAATGGCGGTGCGCCATACAAAGGGGATATTGCCATTAATGCGGATACCATTGCAGTTGTTGGTGATTGCAAAGATATTACTGCAAAGAAGGAGATCGATGCGAAAGGGATGGCAATTGCACCGGGATTTGTCAACATGCTTAGCTGGAGTAACGAATCCCTGATCCAGGATGGAAATTCACAGGGTGAGATCCGCCAGGGAGTAACGCTCGAAGTGATGGGCGAAGGTGAAAGTATGGGTCCGCTGAATGCTGCGATGAAACAACAGATGGAAAAAGGAGAGACCGATATCAAATACAAAGTTGAATGGAACACGCTCGGAGAATACCTTGATTTTTTGGAGAAAAAAGGGGTCAGTTGCAACGTGGCATCCTTTGTTGGCGCTACTACCATAAGGCAATACGTGGTGGGTGAGGATGACCGGGCGCCCACGCCGGGGGAGCTTGACAGTATGCGGTTGCTGGTGGCACAGGCAATGAAAGAAGGCGCGATGGGAGTGGGCAGCTCCCTTATTTATCCTCCCGCATTTTTTGCAAAAACGGAGGAGCTGATAGCATTGAGCAGCGAGGCAGGGAAATATGGAGGATCTTACATTTCTCACATGCGAAATGAAGGGAATCAATTATTCGAAGCACTACAGGAGCTCATTACAATCGCGAAAGAAGCAAAAGTTCATGCGGAGATATATCATTTGAAGGCAGCGGGTAAAGACAATTGGTGGAAGATGGACAGTCTTATTAAAATTGTTGAGAAAGCAAGAAGTGAAGGCGTGGACGTTACTGCTGATATGTACACTTATTTTGCATCGGCTACCGGATTAACAGCATCTTTTCCACCCTCATTGCAGGATGGAGGTTTTGGAAAACTATGGCAACGTCTCCAGGATCCGAAGATCAGGGAGCAGATGAAAAAAGAAATGAACACCAATGCAACCGGCTGGGAGAATACCTATTACGGTGCCGGCGGAGCAGAGCATGTATTATTGTTAAGTTTTAAACAGGATTCACTAAGAAAGTATATTGGGAAAACGCTGGCTGAGGCTGCCCGGATGCGTGGACAATCACCGGAAGAAACTGCAATGGACCTGATAGTGGAAGACAGTACCCGCATCGGCGTATCCTATTTCAGTATGACGGAAGATAATATTAAGAAAGAGATCGCTTTGCCATGGGTAAGTTTTTGTTCCGATGCAGAGTCTGAAGCCACCGAAGGGGTTTTTTTAAAAACAAATCCGCATCCGCGTGCCTATGGAAATTTTGTGCGGGTACTTGGAAAATATTCACGGGATGAAAAAATTATTTCCCTGCAGGAAGCGGTGCGTAAACTTAGTAAGCTCCCTTGCACTAACTTAAAAATTGCAAAGCGCGGTGAATTAAAAGCGGGCAATTTTGCAGATGTGGTTGTGTTTGATCCTGCAACCGTTACAGACCATGCCACCTTTGCAAAGCCGCATCAGTATGCCACCGGTGTGATGCAGGTTTTTGTAAATGGCGTGCAGGTGATAAAGAATGGCGAGCATACCAATGCGAGGCCAGGCCGTTTTGTGAAGGGCCCTGGATACGGGAAATAAATCATCTTCTGATCAGCTCCGCCTTTCACTTGCTGAATATTCCGGATATAAAAATTTTATTTTCAGCAGCAGATCATTATTTTTAATACTTATCAAAAACTAAACACTTATGAAACGTAAAGTTTTCGTATTCGGTATTTTTTGCTTCTTCGCTGCGAATGCTATCGGGCAATCGCTCAAAACCTGGAACTGGACAACTTACAAAATGCAGTTCAAAGCCCCGTCCAATTTTAAAATTGATAAGAACAATGCCGAGATCTTTGATGCAGGCAATGACGCACTGCACCTTACCATCTATCCTGAAAAGGGTGAAAAAATAAGTGAAGATGAAATGACAAGCCTGTTGAGAACATGGGCAAGAGACAATAAATTAAAATTTGATGGTAAGGTTCAGAAAATGGAAAACCTGAATGGCTATTGGGGAGTATACGTAGATGGCGAGGCAAACGGTTTGCCTACAAGTATCCTTTTGCTGGTAGATCCGGATTATCCCAACATTAGTTTTTATGTATGGCTGCAGTACAATGCCGACCAGGAAGACATGGCGGTGAAAATATTGCAAAGCTTTATCCCAAGCTGATCAAAATAATTTGTATAAAAAGGTCCCGGTCCGTTTTACATGGCCGGGATCTTTTTTGCGGTTGACAAACCTACCTGAAAGATTTATCCCAATATCTTTGAAATAAGGTCGGAGTGGAGACTGATCTTCATAAAGGCAGCCAGTCCAAGGATGATACCGATCAGCGCAACGGTTCCGGCGAAATATAACAGCCATTTTTTCTGTGTAAGGGCCGTGATGCCGAACATGGCGATGGCGATGGCGAGAAAAGCTTCTGTCATATCGAATTGATCGTCGAAAAGGTTGATGTCATCATACTCTTTTTGAAATCCTTCAGCCTGCTTTTTTATTTCTCCTTTTTCCTTTTCATAGGCCGCGATCTTATCGGCATATTGCTTATATATCCGGGCGCTATCGGCATTTTTCTGCAGCTTCAGCAATTCAAGTGTATTTTCTGCAATTGCCTGTTTCGTGCTTTTTGCCTGGAAGTAAGACCACGCATCGATCGCATGTGCCTGCGCCTGCGACATTGCCTGCACGATGTTGCCATCCTTAACATTGCAGATGGCCATGAACGTTGCCGTAATGGCAACAAACAAGGCTACCCTTGAATTGATCTTACTTTTACCCGCTTCATCAACGGATTGCTGGACATTATCCACGATCTCACTCATACCATAAATATACAGATTGCCTAAAAAATTATGTGTTTACCTGTTCAGTAGGTTTTTTTCAGCCGTCAGCCTTCTTTTCCATAATAATTTGTTAATAGCCCATACCCGGGCAAACGTTTACCAATGTTTGGGAGTCTATAGAAGTATAGAAGAATTCAAATTTTCTCATAAGCAGTTAGTTTTGGTAGACGGACCCTGTTTCTACAGGGTCCTTTCTTTTTAAGTATAGTTAACAGGAAGATTCGAGAAACCTAGGAAACCACCGGCTCATTTTGTGAAGATCCTGAAGATGTTTTTAATAAATGTTCAATGACAGGCAGCAGGATCTTTTCATCAAAAGGCTTTGATACAAAATCATCGGCTGCGCATTTACGCAGGATCAGGTAGCCATTACTTTCAGCCGAATACATGATAATGGGAATATGCCGGGTAAGAGAACTTGATTTTAACCGGTTGCAGATCTCAACACCATTTGATCCTCTCAGGTAAACATCCAGTAATATTATTTGAGGACAAAAATCTACAACATGACTCAGGGTTTCCTCTCCCCGGGAGGAAGTGAAAACTTCATAGCCTTTCATTTCGAGGAGCAGCTTTATGTTGTATAGCGAATCTGCCTCATCATCTACTATCAGTATCCTGTTCATGCCTGCCGTTTTAGGTGCAGTTGCAAATTATATTCCAGACCCATCAGTTCCCGGATCGCAGCAAATGCCCGATCATATCCCCGATGTGGTAAAAAAATATTTTAATTTGCCGACCTTACCGTCTCAAAAAATCATAACATGAAAATTGCAACGTATAATGTGAATGGTGTTAACGGGCGCTTACCCGTATTGCTTCGATGGCTGGATGAAGCAAAGCCGGATGTGGTATGTCTCCAGGAATTAAAAGCACCGGAAGAAAAATTTCCTTTGCAGGCGATCGAAGATGCAGGGTATAAAGCGATATGGCACGGACAAAAAAGCTGGAATGGTGTAGCCATCCTCTCGCGCGGCGAACGGCCCGAAGAAATAAGACGGGTATTGCCTGGCGATCCTGACGACCTGCACAGCCGCTATATCGAAGCAAAAATAAACGGCATCACCATTGGCTGTCTTTACCTGCCAAATGGTAATCCCGCCCCGGGCCCAAAGTTCGATTATAAGCTGGGTTGGTTTAAGCGGCTAACGACACATGCCGCCGAGCTTTTTGCATCAGGAGAGCCGGTAGTGTTAACCGGTGATTATAATGTGATGCCAACAGAAAAAGATGTATATAAACCCGAGCGCTGGGTTGACGATGCATTGTTCAGACCCGAAACGCGCGAAGCGTTTCATAAGCTGGTGGCGCAAGGCTGGACGGATGCGATCCGTAAATTATATCCCGACGAGACTATTTATACTTTTTGGGATTATTTCAGGAACGCGTATGGGCGGAACGCGGGCCTGCGCATTGATCATTTTTTGCTAAGCCCAACACTCAGTAAGCGCCTGCTTGCCGGAGGAGTTGATATGCATGTGAGAGGCTGGGAAAAAACAAGTGACCATGCACCCGTATGGATAGAGCTTAAGGACCGATAATTACCTGGGCTCACGCAAGCGCATCCTCTATATTTTTTCATATTATTATGTAAACGGGGGAAAAGGCTGTGGTTACCAGCATTACATGTGCATTTCGTCCTGGCTTAAAAAATTATTTGGGCTCCACAATATAAAGGATAGCGGGTTTGCTTCCCTTATTAAATGCGAGATGAGTTACCGCCTCGTTCCAATATACACCCCCGGCCTTTTCGGTAAACTTCACCTCCTTGCCATCCTTCCCGATCTCAACACCGGTGATATCCGTGATAGCGATATCAAGATGTGGGCCATGGCTGTGCCTGCCCCTTCCGCAGACATCTTTGCCAGGGCTGCTGATGTATTCTGTCACTTTCATTTTTGAGTTTTCGAACAAAACTTTTTCGGTGTCCTTAGTGGTAGATTTTTTTTGCGCGAGTGCCGTGTAAGGATAGAAGAAGAAAACTATTGCAATAAGAAACAGGATCCTTTTCATGCTATGAAATTTTGCTCCCGCTAATTTAAGGATATAGTTTTTTGTATTGACGGAGGAAGATCTAACGTATCAGGGTTACCGTGCCTTTTAGTTCAACGGGTTGTCCTGCAAGGTCGAGTCCTTTTATGATCCATACATATACGGATGTCGGCTGTGGTTCTCCATTATAATTGCCATCCCAGCCTTTTGTGATATTCTGGGTGTTGAACATCTCGCGTCCCCAGCGGTTAAATACCTTAAAATAAAAAGTCTGTTTTATGCCTGGCGCAATTGCTTTAAATATATCATTGATACCGTCACCATTTGGCGTAAATGCATTTGGCACATAATAGGTCGGCCCTTTAAATACTTTTACCAGCACACTGCTTGTGCCAACGCAGCCCAGCTCATCGGTAACAGTTAGATAAAATCTGGTATCATTTTGCAGTATGGTAAAGGGATTTCTAATAAGCGGGTCATTAAGCGAATGGGCAGGCGACCAGGAATACTGAATGCCCCCACTCCCCATCAACTGGTGCGGTAAACCGAGCGCAGCGATGGTATCATTACCTGCAAACGCGGGTACAGGACCGTGCATGGTAACAATGACGTCGTCAAACACCTTAAAATTGCAACCATAATTATCCGTTACCTGCAGGCGATATCTTACGGGCCTGATGGTTTTTGGATATACAAGCGTTCTTGCCGCGTTGGGATTTTGTACATCTGCGGAAGGTGTCCATAAGTAATTAACGCTGCCTGAGCTATTGCTTACACTGCCATTTAGTACGGCATAGGTGTTATTACAGATCACCGTATCGTTACCGGCATTTGCTATCGGCTTATGAAGAACATTCACCCGGATGGTGTCGGTACCGCTACAAACGGCCGACGCCGCATTAACGACATAGGTTGTCGTATCAGCAGGAGAGGCCACCGGTGTAGCAGCTGTTGAATTATTCAGCCCGGAGGACGGCAACCATTTGAAGATGGTAACCGGCTGACTGCTGCTAACAGAAAGGGTTGTGCCGCTGCCGGCACATATAGTCTTATCAGGGCCTGCATCCACTTTGATATTTCCATTGAGTGCATGAACCGTATCGCTTACGGTTGCCTGGCAATTATTACTGTCCTTAATTGTAATACTAAAAACGCCTGCCGGTACGGCAAACACATTACTTACCTGGTAAGTTGTACCATTGTCGATCGAATAAGTAAAAGGGGTTGTGCCGCCATTCGCCTTTACATTTATTTCACCATCGGTGGTTAGGCAGGTTACCGCAGGTGTGATGATAAGACTTCCACTGACAGGATTGGGCTGTTGTATTACGATGCTTGAATCTTCGGTACATCCAAGAGAATCCTTTACGTGCAAAACATAAGTTGCCGCGCCGAGATCTTTAAAAACACTGTCGGCCTGGAAAGGATCATTATTCAATGCAAAAGTATATGGGCGTCGTCCTAATGTAGGATGCAGGGTGATCATTCCATTTTTATTTCCGAAACAAGCTGGCATCTTAATAACCGGATTGAGGTCGAATGCTACAATGGAATTCACAACTGCGTCAAATGAATAAGCACATCCTGTTACATCTCTTATCGTCACATTATAACTGCCTTCCGCTAATCCCGTAAATACATTGGTTGTTTGAAACGCATTCCCATTTAGTGAATATGTATAAGGCGGGGTACCGAAGCCTGCGATTACAGTGATGGTTCCGCTGGGAGGCTTGCCGCAAACGGTATGGGTTACTGTGGCGCTGGCTAGGTTGGTCGTGTCAATTCTTACGTCTGCTGTAAAACTGCAACCACTGGCATCAGTCACCAGTACCTTGTAAGTTCCGATGGCCAGGTTTGTAAATAAATTCGAGTCCTGGAACGGTCCGCCATTCAATGAATAATGATATTGAGGATTTCCGTGAACCGGGTATATCTGTATGGAAGCAGTAAGTGGACCGGGGCATGGGGATATGATCTTTACGATAGAAGCATCAAAAGATTCCGTGTCGATGAAAATTGTTTTGGTAGAGATACAGCTGCTTCCAATGATCCGGGTGCGTAAGGTATAATATCCACCAACAAGATTAAATTGATTTGAGGATTGCCACGTTATACCGTCAAGTGAGTATTCATAATTTGCACCCACCGGGTTTGTTATGGTAACCAGTCCCTTGCTACCTGCTGCGCAACCCGCCGGTTTTATATTGGCAACAATAGGATCGCCGCGGGAGATGTTGATCGTATCTACGCCCATTACATCGGCACCGCCGTTAGGATTCTGGTAATAAGACCGCACGAGGTAGGTGCCGCCGGTACTTGGCGGACAAACATTGGGAAAGCTTACAGACAATAAATTATTGCCGGAATTGGTTGTATTCCCATTTGTTATGAATGTTCCTGAAAGCGTATATAATTCCGCTTTTTTAAACAGCGAATTTCCGGCTGCAGGAACAAATCGCCAGCTTTCATTCATTCCCTGTCCGCCCCACGGCGCATTTGAGGCCTGCCTGCCGGGTGCCATGATAGCCTCGGTTTTGGAGAAATTCTGCATTCCGATCATGGCCCGTCCATTGTTCCAGTTAAGGCAGATCTCTTTGTTGTAAATAAACACCTCTACAATGCCAAGTGTTTCATATAAAACGATCTGGTGAGTATTTTTATTAAGGTTTAAGCAGGCAGTAGTATACAGGGGCTCGTTATAATAGCTTATTATCCATTTCCTGTACGGAGCCGTTCCTACCACCTCATATTTGATCTGTTGTTGTGCCAAAGAAACATTCGGGTCCAGGTCATGATAGGGTCCCATTATCACGGCCTTATCATACAATTGATTAGGCAGGTCCTGCGGTATGCCGGCAGTAGCACTCAGGGAGGCGCCGTTTTTCAAAATACCGAAGTGACTGAAGGTGCCGGTTTTCGAAATATCAAAACTCAAAAAACCATTGGTACTGGCGATCAGTTGGGTATAAGTAGCTCCATAAAAGGAAAAAGGAAATGTGATATCGATCGGAGGAGAATACCTGTCATCGATCAGCAAACCCGCAGATAAGCCGGTAGCAGCAGGATCCGCATACCCCCGGAAACAGCTATAGGAGGATAATTGGTTTACCGAGTAGGAATTTGTGGCGGCATGGATATCCGGCAATATCGTGTGCAGGGTAAGGCATTGGGTGGTACATTCAATAGTTGTATCCTTGGTACAATTAAATGAAAAACTATTTTGGCTGGCAGCAGATCTTGATAATAAAACCAATACTGCTACCGTCAAAAACTTATGCATCAATTATATCTAATTTAAAATACCTTAGAAAATGTATAAAATACAGCCAGTTAAACAAACTAATCGAATAAAATCTTCGGGATTTTTCATTTTAAAAGCTTTGTAGTGTCAACCAGTACACGCCAGTTTGCCGGTTATACAAACAATGCTTAAATTGAAATAAAGGAGGACAAATATAATTTTTTATGTCTGGATTTTACTACAAAACCTGCAAAAAGTTTTGATAAAATCCACCCCTGGTTGATAAAGCCCGTACTTCTGCCAGCAATACACACGCTTTGCGGTAAAAAAAAAGCTGCCTTGGCGGGCAGCTTTAGAAGATTTAATTTAAATTATTTGAAAGTATCTTTTGTATCTACAATCTTTACGCTCTTTACATTAAGACGGTAATTAGCTATTTCTGCGTCTTCGTCCTTAACCGCCTGTGGCAGGCCTTCTCTTACCAGATTTGAATAACTCATAGGCGAATTGGTATTGTTTTCCAGCGCCTGGGCAAGCGGGAGTGCCTCGCTGTCGTCGGTAACTATGGTTACGAACATATTCTGAGTTTGCAGGTATTTTTTTACAGCCCGGTTAACGTCGTTAACTGTAAGTTTTGCCAGCAATGCATCCATCTCTTTTATATAATCTTTACGTCCATAATACTTTGAGTCCAATAAAAATCCCAGCCGGCTTTCAGGTGTTTGGATATACAATTTTATATAGCTGCGAAGGAACTGTCGTGTGACCTCAAAATCTTTTTGCGACATACCATTATTGATCAGCTTATCTACTTCACGTACGGCAAGCCGCAGCGCAAACTGTGCATGGCCGATGGAGATATCACTCAGTTCCTTGTATTGTTTTTTTAATCCTTCCCCGATCTGCACCGGTCGGATCCACATTGAAAAATAATTAGCGGATCTTGGCACTCCGGGGGTTACCAGCATATTGCTTCCCCCGTTGTCATACCATTCGATATAGGAATAATCACCATAGTTCATCGACCGAACAGAACGGATCTTATCATACAGCTTGCCATAGCTTTTCCTGTGTTCGCCCAGGTAAGAATTAGCTACCATCAGCGCTGCAAAATCATCACTGGATCTTGTAATGGCAAGGGGAGCACCGGTGAATATTGCAGATCCCAGGGCCTCCGGTTTTGAAATGATCTCAACTACAACGCCGTTGGGTGTATTAGCCTTTATTCCTTTTGGCAAGACCGGGTTGGAATTGGGAAGCTGGCCCATGTCCTTTTTTAACTGTGCCAAAAACGCCGGTGTATAATTTCCGGCTATCCCGATGGTGAGATTATTTCTCGTGAAGAAATTTTTATAATGTGTCTTCACGTCCTCCAATGTAAGGGAAGAAACACCGGAAGTATTCCCTGAAACCATGTGTTGGTATCGGGTGCCCCTGAATAAAAGGTCTTCCAAAGCGAGCTTGCTGTAATCTTCATCAGAAGAGGAACGGATAACCTCGTCAACATAATTCAACTGGTTGGATTTTACCCTGCTGAAATCTTCCTGTGTAAGGGATGGCGTAAGAATAAGTCCCTTTATCACCGGGTAAAATTTCTGCAGAAAATCTTTGTGAACCGTGAATGTAAAAATGCTCACTTCCTTATCTACACTTGATGAATAATTAGCAGCCATCGGAAAAATAAATTCCCTGATCTGCCGGTTGGTCATCGTTTTCGTTCCACCTGATGTTATTAGGTCAGCAGTGGCTTCCGTTAATCCTTCTTTACCTACAGGATCAGAAATTGATCCATTGCGGAACATCAGCTTGATAATTATTTTATTGGATAAGGGCTGCTTTAATTCTATCACCTGCTGGCACTTTCCAACAGATGCGATAAGCAGGAAGAAGGCGGAAAATATTGATACTATAATCTTTTTCATAATTTTTTCTTTCTGTTTATAAATTATTTTACACCTCCTGTTTCACCAGGACCGATCGTTGAAATGGTTAAGGTTTCCGGTATAAAGTATTTTTTTGCGGCATTCATGATATCCTGGGCTGTCACTTTGTCGAATAAGGCATAATAATTATTTAATGATTCAGGATTGCCACTTAGCCAGATGAATTGTGCCAGACCGGAAGCTATTTGATCTGGACTGTCGAAGCGCATGGCAAAACTGTATTTCAGAAAAGATTTGATGTCTGCCAGCTTTTTTGGATCGATGGGTTTTGTTTTTGCATCTTCCAATGCTTTTTGTATCTCATCTTTTACGTACTGCATATCTGCAGCCTTTACCACTGAAGCACCAATGCTGATCAGGTTGGGGTCTCTTGACAATTGTGCACCACCACCTATCGATCTTGCCCGCTGCTCCTTTACAACCAGTTTTTCATACAGATCTGATGTAGAGGAAAAAAGATATCTCAATAATACATTTAGTGCGGGAAGGTCCATAGACCTGTCGGAAAAGCCCGGGCCTTTATAGTTCAGGCTAACGTAGGGCGGATATCCGGGCATTTTAATATGGGCAAATCTTGTTGCGGTCTGGGTTGGCTCCGTTTCTATGGAAGGCTTATAGTTACCCGGCTTCCAGTTGCCAAAATATTTTTCAGCAAGGCGGTTGACCTCTGCCTGTTTCACATCCCCAACAACTATGATGGTACTGTATTCAGGACGGTAAAACCGATTGAAGAAAGTGATGGAATAATCATACTGATTTGGCATATCTACCACATCTTTAAAAAATCCCATGGTGGTATGTTTGTAGGTATGCTTATCAAATGCTGTGCTGACAGTTTTTTCATTCAATTGCTGAAATGGGTTTGCAGAGTTCTTGGTGTACTCGCCTTTTACAGCCCCGGCTTCTGTTTTAAAATCATGCTCAGAATATTTAAGGTGTTGAAAACGATCTCCCTCTACCTCGAACATTTTTTCCAGCATATTGGCATTGCCGGTTATGTAAAACATGGTGCGGTCTGCTGTAGTGTTGGCATTGGCAGAAGCGCCCATTGATTTCAATACTTCGTTGTATGCGTCAGGCGAATATTTATCTGTTCCCCTGAACATCATGTGTTCGAAGAAATGAGCAAAGCCTGTTTTGCCGGCCTCTACCTCATCCCTTGATCCTGCCCTTACCACCACATAAAAAGATGCGAGGCCAGGACTGTTAAATGGAACGGTTACAACATTAAGCCCGTTGGCGAGTTTTTTTTGAAGAATGGGAAAGGGAAGAATTTTTTTGCTGCCCTGGCTAAAAGCCGTCGTACTTATCAGCCCCAACATTGCCAGGAAGATCACAATTTTACTTTTCATGTATTTTAATTAAAGTTTAGATTAAAACGGGGTGCTAATCTACGAAAAGAATAACGAAGAAGGGATAAAAATGGGAGGTATGGACACGGAAAAACCAGCCGTGAAATTAATCGGCTGGAGTTAACGCTCAAATGACTTTTTAGTGCAATATGCTGTACGTTTTTATCGGCGTACAGTGTTCGGATAGTATCTGGATCTTATTATTTTTTTTGATGAGGGTCACGCTGCAGCGCTGGTCTTCATCAAAAGGCTTACCCCTGTATACACCTTTTCCTTTCCACCGGGTACTTACTATTGCGGTATTGCCATCGAGGGTCACCACATATTCTGAGCGGCTTACATCCTGGAGCAGATAGGTATTTTCACCAGCCGTAGCCACAATGCTGTCCCTGCTGAATGTTCCCCCGCTTTCGGTGAAATAAATATAGGATGGCGACAATACTGAATCAACGGCATGAAGGTCTTTATGTGCCCAGCCTGAATCAAATCTGTGTATCGCATCCACTGCTTCCTCTTCAGTGATGCCTTGCCGTGTGCAGGAACTTATCACTGTTGCCATGAACATAAAAATTAAAATATTTGCTTTCATAATGTTACTAATTCTTTAAAAAATAATTACATCCTTCCCCTGTCCTTTAATAAACCATTCCATACCTTCTTTCCCTGGATCATTCTTACGAGGTACATGATTCCGACAAAAATGAAGAACAACGGTCCTGTGAACCCGAATAATGCAACGAACTTGGTTCCGTAGAATTTTTCCATGGGCCTGCGCAGGCGCTCTGCGATAAGATACATGCTGGGCACCATTACCAGGGTAAGGAAGAACGCGAATATCAAACCAAATATTATGGTCCAGCTTAAAGGTCCCCAGAACACTACGCTGTCACCACCAAAGAAAATATGCGGATTCAATGTTTGAAAGAAGGAAACGAAGTTGATATTGAAACCTACCGCCAATGGCAGCAAACCCAAAATAGTTGCAATCGCAGTAAGCATGACGGGAATGATCCGGATACGTCCCGCCTGTATCGCCGCTTCTCTTGTTCTCATTTTTCTGCCTCTTAATTCATCAGTAAATTCTATTAATAATATACCATTCTTAATTACAATACCCGCGAGGCCTACAACGCCTACCAAAACCATTATCGTTGCGATCGTCATTCCCGTAAATGCATAACCAAGTAGTACCCCGATCACGGAGAAGAATATTTCAGTAAGTACAATGAATGGCTTGCTCAGTGAATTGAACTGCAACACCAGTATCAGGAATATCAACCCCATAGCGATCAGGAAGGCCATCAACAAAAATTGATTGGTCTCTGCTTCCTGTTCCCCCTGGCCCGTTTGCCTGATGGTAACATCGGCCGGTATTTTAGTTCTCGCCTTAAAGTCTTCGATCCTGGTTGCCAGTTCTGCGTTTACTTTTCCCGTCATCGACGGATCCAGGACATTCGATTGGAGTTGTATGGTACGCTTTACGTTCTTACGGGCAATGGCGCCTGAAGTGTTGGTGTAGTCAAGTGTTGCCACGGCGCTTATCGGAATTGATTTTACCAGCATGGTATTCATATCCATAAAAGTGATCCGCATGTTCATCAGGTCCGTTACATTTTTATGCTGGAAATCCGCTGAGCGTAACTGGATCTTATATTCATCCTCGCCGTCTTTTAATTTACTTACTTCTTTACCAAACAATGCAGTTCTTATCTGCATTCCTATCTGGCCCGTGCTCAATCCTTCCATCATGGCTTTTTCACGATCGATGTTCACAGTGATCTCCGGGCTGTTTAGATCTACATCCATCTTCAGATTTTCTATTCCATAGATCTGGTTGGTATCAAGATAATTTTGCAGGTCGGTTGCTACTTTGGAAATTTCTTCAAACTGGTCGCCCACAATCTCAACATTCACCGGCGGATCGGTTGGAGGTCCTGCATCCTCCTGCGCCACCTGGATACTTGCGCCCGGTATGCCTTTCATTGCATCACGGATGGCATTTAAATAGGGCAGTGTATGCTTGCCATGTCTTTCTGCATACTCAACAAATGAAACCTGTATACGACCTAAGTTTGGCTGAACACTCCTGTTATTATCTCTTGGATTATTCGCACTGTTGGCAACATTTGCTATTATGCTTTCTACGATGCTGCCTTCAGTGCCCGGCTTTTCCTTTTCTAAAACTGTATACACACGCTTTTCAAGTACATGTGTTACGCTGTCTGTAACTTTTATATCGGTGCCCACCGGCATTTTAAGATAAACGTAAATGAAATGGGGATCGCCGCTTGGGAAGAATGTCGATTTATTCCCTCTTACATATAAAAGCACAACTGCTACGGGAAATAATAAGAACAGGCTAACGAGCATCCATGCAGGTCTCGTTCCTTTCAATATCCAGCGTAAGAGTTTTTCGTACCGGTTCATCAAAGATGGCAACACCCTTGTTTGGAAATGGTGAATGATCCCCCTGAAAACATACCGGTTGATCACCGCCAGCAACATCATGAACAAAAGGAAGTTGGCAAAACCATGCGAGCCACCCAAATGCAGGAACAGGGAAAGCACCAATGCGGTTATGAACCACCACTTCCTGAAAATATTTTTCTTTGCATCTTCATATTCTTTTCCTTCGGGCTTCATGAAGCTGACGGCAAAAACAGGGTTGAAAATAAATGCAACGATCAATGATGCAGCTAATGTGAGAATCAGGATCGTAGGCAGGTAGATCATGAATTTGCCTATAATCCCTTTCCAGAATAATAATGGGAAAAACGGAGCAAGCGTGGTTGCCGTTCCCGCAAGCACCGGTATGAAAACCTCGCCGGCGGCTTCTTTGGCACTTCTTATAATGGGGATCTTACCATTGTTATAAATGCGATGCGTATTCTCAATTACAACGATAGCGTCGTCAACTATAATTCCCAGGCCGAATAACAAACCAAACAATACAATGAAATTCAGGGTAACGCTGGTGCCTACAATCGCATCCGCGATGGGCAGGAACATGAAGGCAACAAATACGCTGAGCGGCACACTCAATGCAACAAAGAACGCATTGGTAACACCCATAAAGAACATAAGTACCAGCAGCACGAGCACAAACCCAATGATGATGGTATTTACAAGATCATTAAAGGATGTAGCGGTCGCCTTACTTTGATCGCCCGTGATAACCACTTTTAGATTTGGCGGAAGCTCCTCGTCTTTTTTCATTTGCGCCACTATATCTTTCACTTTACCGGCTGTGCTGATAAGGTTTTCTCCTGCCCGTTTTACAATATTTATGGTGATCACATTTTTTCCGTCGAGGCGGGCATAACTTTCTTTTTCTTTTACGGTATCGATCAGCTCTGCAACATCTTTTAAATAAACACTTGCTCCTCTTGCACTGCTGCGTACAATTATATCGCGAAGGTTTAAGGCACTGGTGAACTGTCCTTTTATTTTAAGCGTGCGCTTCATGTTGCCCACTTCCACCAGGCCACCGGTGATGTCATGGTTCTCACGGCTGATGGCATTCTCTACATCGGTAAAGCTTATTCTTGCTGCATCCATTTTTACCGGGTCCACATTTACCTGTATCTCTCTTTCGGGCGCGCCAACGATCTCGGCCCTCGTAACTTCAGAAAGCTCCTCGAATTTATCCTGCATCTTGTCCGCAAAATATTTGAGACGCACCCCGTCATAATCGCCGCTTATGTTTACAAACATGATCGGCATTTCACTAAAAGCGAATTCCTGTGCATTGGGCTGCGTGGTAAGGTCGTTGGGAAGATCGCTCTGCGCCTTATCTATCGCGTCCTTTACTTTCAGCTTGGCCAGTTCGGTTTTTACATCCGTATCAAATTCAATAATTATTAAACTGAAATCGGTCTGTGATGTACTGGTGATCTTTTTTACCTTGGCGCCACTGATCCCTTTCAATTGTTTTTCGATAGGCCGGGTTACCAGGTTCTCAATATCTTTTGGAGAATTACCAACATACAAAGTGGTTACACTGATGGTAGGCACAACGATATCAGGGAACTGCTCTTTGGGCATCGTATTGAATTTATACAGGCCAAACAGCGTTATCAGTATGGCGATAATATAAATTGCAGTTCTGTTATCAACCGCCCAACTGGTAGGTTTAAACTCTTTAAATTTCTTTGCTACTCCTTCGATAAAATTCATAAAAATATTTTTGTGGTCTGCAGTTGTGATCCTGTTGAAACTTCTGTTTAATGCCTTCGCGGCAACAACATCATTTTACATCAGTGCTTATCGTCTGCCCTTCATACAAGCTTTGGTAACCTTCACTTATTAATTGTTCGCCTGCCGCAAGACCGCTTTTTATCTCCACATTATTTTCATACACCTCACCGATAACTACCTGCTTCTTCCTGGCAACTGTTTTACCATTGCTCGCTTTTTCCAGCACATAAACATATTTTCCTTTCTCATCGCTCTGCACCAGGTTTACCGGGATCACAATGCCATTGGCATTTGCATAGTCCAGGATCTTGACCAAAGCCGATTGCCCGGGTTTTAAAGAAGCATCATAGGGTATCCTTGCCTCTGCGGTAAATCCACGGGATGTTGCACTAACCGATTGACTGATCAATGAAATACTGGAGTTGTAAGATCTTTTTATATCCGGTATCACAACCTGCACCGAAGTTCCCTTCTTCACCCTGCTTAAATAATTTTCGGGGATATCAGTCACTACTTTCAGCGCACTTGTATTTATGATCTTGATCCCGGCCATTGGATTACCGGTGAAAGTTTCGCCAACATGAATATTCACTTCGTCCGCAACACCTGCAACATCACTGTACACATTACTCAGTTTTAATTGTTCCTGTGCCACCTTTACATTTTCCTGCATTGTCTTTAGCTGGTTCTCCAGTGTTTTTACATTCGACTCTGCCTGCAGCAACTGCACCTCTGTTCCGATGTTCTGGTTCCATAGATTTTTTTGACGACTGTAAACAGAACGGGCAAGGTCAAGCTGGGTTTTCACGGTTCCCATACTTTGTTGCAGTGCCACTACATTTTGTCGTGCTATTGCATCATCCAGCTTTAACAGCAATTGCCCTTTATGCACATTGTCGCCCTTCTTTACAAATATTTGTGTTACCTGTCCGCCCATACCCCGTGGCGTTACATAAGAAATATTTTCAGCATCAACTCTACCCTGCAACTCAATAAAATGTTGAAAGCTTTGCGCTGCAACAGGCATAACACTTACCAACTTTATTTTTTCAGATCTCGAGGCGCCAGTGTCAAGTTTCGCGATCTCTTCTTCCAGGCTTTTTATTTTCTCCTCGGTCTTTGTCTTTTCCGTCTTCAGTTTTTCAAGCTGCACTTTTTTGTCGGTCAACACAGCATCCTTTTCTTTTTTCCCGCCACCGCAGGATGATATTAAAAGGATCAGTGCCATCGCCCATGCTGTTAATTTTAGTTGTTGCATATCTCAGTATTAAAATTTTTAATGTTCTATAGTTTCCCTGCCGCTTTTAAATAATCAATTTTTGCAGAAATGGCATCATAGAGCGAACTGTAATAATTATTCTGCGCTACTTTTAATTCTGTTTGCGCATTGTAGATCTCCTGGTTGCTGCCAAGGCCCTGCTCATATTTTAATTTGGTTGTTTTGTACACCTGCTCGGCCAGCTGGATATTTCTTTTCTGGCTTTCCATTGTGGCAAGAGCGGTTTTCATTTTCAGCCTTGATTGCGCTACATCATTATCGATGGAAATCTTTAGCTGGTCGATATTGTTGTTGGTTTTCTGCAGTTCAAGTTTTGCTTTTTCAATTCTGGCATTCCTTGCGCCACCATCAAACAAGGGTATTGTTACTTTTAATCCAAGGAGCGAAGTGGTGAACCATTGCTCATCTACTTTCAAAAAATCGAAAGTTTTGCGTTGTGCATTTTTACTGTAACTGGCAAATCCTGCTACCGTAGGTAACTTGCTGAGTTTATACCGCCTGATGTTGAATTCATTCAGTTTAGCGCCAACAGTGAGTAACTGGAATTCTTTCCTGTCCTTATAATCGTAATTTTCCTCAAGGATGTTAGCGGTTAATTCATCTTCGCTAAGACTATCAGCCAACACCAGCCTGTCTTTCTGTGGCATGCTCATCAAAAATTTCAACGCTTCAAGTCCTGCTTCCAGTTGGTTCTGTGCTTTCAGTTTTTCGGTGTTCAGGTTGTTCAGCTGCACTTCAACTTTGTCTACATCGAGTTTTTCGGCAAAGCCATTCTTGTAAATTTCCCGGGTGTCGTGCAATAATTTTTCAAACCGGCTGATGTTTGCGTCAATGCTTTCAATTTGTTTATAGCCTACTACCAGCTGGTAATAGATCTTGTACACGTTCGCTTTGATCATTTCCTGGGTGACCGCCGCTGTAAGTACTGAGAAATCGATAGCCGTTTTTTTCGCCTGCAATCCTACAAATACCTGCCCGTCGAAAAGTATCTGCTGAAGATCAGCGCCAAATGATGCATTGTATTTGGTCCCAAATTTTAAAGGGATAAATGTGCCCGGCGTCCCGCCTGTAAACTCGGCGGGTATAAGGCTTGTGGGTAGGGAAAGGTAATCGTTTATAGATAAATTACCATTCACCTGGGGGAAGGCCATAGCGGTTATCTCTTTGTTGGTTTGCTTCTGAACCTGGATATCGATCAGCGCGTTCTTTACCTGTGCAGAGTTTTTAATGGCATAATCAACCGCCTGCCTTACCGTAAATGAATCAGTTTGCTGTGCAAAGGTTTGTGTACAGGCGAAGAGGGAGAGAAAAACTAAGAATTTAATTGCCGGATTTGGTGCCATCTTATTTTGCTTTTTTGCTGTGCTGCTGATATTTTAGAATGAGTTTATGCCCCTTCAGGGTTGCTACTCCAAAAAGGAAGTGTTCTATTAACTGCTGTTCCAGTTCAACCAGGTTGAACTTTGATTTGGGGAATATCTCGGGATTAAACGGGAGCATCATGGTCTCCAGCCGTATCCGCGCTATCACATCCGTATTTATATCTGCCCTGTACAGTTCTTCTTTTTTTCCTCTCTCGATATTTTCCTTTATCACCTGCAACAGGAATTTATTTTTGTGCTGCAGGAACTTCTGAAAAGTTTGAGGATGGTTTCTTTCAATATCATACAGGATACCGGGGTTCATATTCTCGAACATTTGCTGCACCATTTCCATTGCCAGGAAAACTTCGTGAATGGCATCGACGGCTTTAGCCCGGTCCTTATTACAACATACCTGGTTATAGGTGAGCAGGTCGCCCACCACCTCATCTACCAGTTCATCCTTATCCGCGAATGACTGGTAAATGGTTTTTTTGGAAACACCCAGCCGGGTAGCTATCACATCCATCGTCACCGACTTTATTCCGTAGCTCCTGAAAAGCTCGTCGGCCTTTTGTTTTATACGATCTTTCATTTCCATTTGCGGCGCAAAACTACGGAAACTTTTTATGTTACCAAAGTTTCCGCCGGTCTTTTTTGAATAAAGTCCCGGGTTGTATCGTGTAATTTTCCGACACATTGCTTTTTAAGTCATCTACGATAAATGCCGTTCATGTAAAAACATGCGTATTTTTACGCATTAATTACCGTAATTTCCACATAGTGTTTAAATTTAACCCACGATAAACTAACCTTCTGTACTTATGGGGTATGAAAAAATAAGATCTATCCGGCCCTTAACAAAACTGATGCTCGAGTTACTCCAGGATCTTTATCACCGGGAAAAAAATCACCTGCAACCCGCAGCCTTCATCGATACCGATCTGGCCAAAGGCCTGATAGCAAGGGGTTTGATGGAAAAGAATTCCACCCGTCATGAGGATGAAAACCCATATTTGTTAACGACCCTGGGAAAAGAATATATCGAACATTATTTCGGTAAATAAAGCCGGAGGATACCTCGTAGTTTCCGCTCCGGCCCGCCCCCATCCTTACGGGATACATACTAAGGGTTACCTTTATAACATAAATCATGTTGTATGCCCTCTTCTATTCGTTATCAAAAAGTAATTCAATATTTTTTACAGGGGTTATTAATACTGGGTCCGGCTACCATTACGGTGTATGCCATCTATGTGGTGTTTGATAAAATTGACAGCATCCTGCGCCCCGCGATCAATTTCCCGGGCATAGGCTTCATAATTATAATCGGGTTTATTTTATTAGTGGGATACCTGAGCTCATTCTTTATGATGAGCAGGATCCTGTCCGTAATAGACAAGTTACTGGACAAAACGCCCGGGATCAAGCTTTTTTATTCTTTCATAAAAGACTTTTTTGAGGCTTTTGCGGGCAATAAGAAAAAGTTCACCAACAGCGTTCTCGCCAATGTTGAAAACAATAATGTATGGAGGGTGGGATTTATCACCCAGGAAGATATGAGCCGCTTTGATCTCCAGGATTTTGTAGCGGTATATGTGCCGATGGCCTATTCAGTGGCCGGCAACGTGTACATAGTGCCAAAGGAACGGGTGCGCGCGATAACCAATATCAGCCCTGCTCAAACAATGAAATTTGCGATGAGCGGTGGCGTTACTGAAGTGATAGAAGATACCAGCCGCTTGTAATAATTAAAACTTATATTGGTTTTTAATTTGCCCGGTGAAAAAAATTCTAATTGTAATCACGCTGATTTCGGTTTATTCAAAAAGCTATTGCTGGGGATTTTTCGGCCATAAAAAGATAAATAATTATGCTGTCTTTTTGTTGCCTCCCCAGATGCTGGTATTGTATAAACCGAATATCGACTTTATTACAAGTCATGCGGTGGATCCGGACATGCGCCGGAATGTTGTGGCTGAGGAAGCGCCCAGGCACTATATCGATATTGATTATTATGGTAAATATCCATACCCGGAACTGCCGAGGAGCTGGAAAGACGCGGTTGCAAAATACACAGCGGACACATTGCTTGCCAACGGTATTGTTCCATGGCATGTGCAGGTTATGCTCCGCCGGCTCACCGATGCATTTAAGGCAAAGAACTTCACAGCCATCATGAAGAACAGCGCCGATATCGGGCATTATATTGCCGATGCCCATGTTCCTTTACATACCAGCAGCAACCACAACGGGCAGCTCACCAATCAAAAAGGCATACATGGTTTTTGGGAGAGCCGCGTGCCTGAGCTTCTCGCTGATAAAGAGTTCGATTTTTTTATTGGTAAGGCGGAATACATAAAAAATCCCGGCGAATACATCTGGGCGCGGGTGCTGGAAAGTGCAAAAGCCGCCGATTCTGTTTTGTCATTTGAAAGAGAGCTTACCAAACAGTTTGGTACCGACAGGAAATATGCATTTGAAGAACGCAATAATGTACTGGTGAGGCAATACTCTTCCGATTTTACCATTGCGTTTAATAAAAAACTGGATGGAATGGTGGAGCGCCGCATGCGGCTTGCTGTTTTTTCTGTCGCATCCTTTTGGTATACCGCATGGGTGAACGCCGGTCAGCCTGATCTCACCAGCCTTGTAAACCAAAAATTTTCGGAAGCGGATCTCAAGCAATTCGAAACGTTAAACGAGACATGGAAAAATGGTAAAATAAAAGCCAGGGAACATGATGAGAACCCATAGTATCTAACCAGGTGGAAACGCAGTTACTGAAACATAAGCCGCATTTTTATTATTAAGGGATAAAATTCTTAGGTTACTTTTGCCTGCAAATTTCATAGGGTGATACACAATTTTAATGCGGGCCCGTCAATACTTCCCCAGGTAGTTTTTGAAGAAGCCGCGCAGGCAGTTTTAAATTATAATAATACAGGGTTATCAATTTTAGAAACAGGACATCGCACACCCGTTTTCCAGGCTGTAATGGATGAAGCGAGGGAACTGGTGAGGGAATTGATGCAGCTTGATGCCGACCACGAGGTTCTTTTCTTACATGGCGGCGCGTCTACCCAATTCATGCAGGTGCCTATGAATCTGCTTAATGAAAAAGAAACAGCGGCCTACACCGATACCGACGTATGGGGATCAAAAGCCATAAAGGAAGCAAAGCTTTTCGGAAACGTCGACGTGGTTTGCAGTTCAAAAGAGGGTGGGTACAGGTTTATTCCAAAGGATTTTGCAGTACCCAATGATGCCAAATATTTTCACCTCACCACTAACAACACTATCTACGGAACGCAATGGCAGCATATCCCGCGGGTGAGCATTCCCATCGTGGCTGATATGAGCAGCGATATTTTAAGCAGGCAGCTCGATTTTAATGCATTCGATCTTATTTATGCAGGCGCGCAAAAAAATGTGGGTGCAGCCGGGGTAAACCTGGTTGTTGTAAATAAAAATATACTGGGGAAGGTAAAGCGGGCCATTCCCACAATGATGGATTACCGGAATCACATCAGGGAAGGAAGTATGCTGAATACCCCGCCGGTTTTTGCTGTATATGTTTGTATGCTTACGCTTCGCTGGTTAAAGAGTAAGGGAGGGGTTGCTGGCATAGAAAAGCTGAACAACGAAAAAGCGGAATTGCTGTATAACGAGATCGACAGCAACCCTTTATTTACAGGCCTGGCCGCCAGGGAAGACAGGAGTAAGATGAATGTATGTTTTACCCTCAGCGATGAAAGCCGAGAGCAGGCTTTCCTGGCCTTCGCGAAAGAGCATAATATCGCCGGTATAAAAGGTCACAGGACCGCCGGGGGATTCCGGGCATCTTTATACAACGCCTTACCGGTAGCAAGTGTACAGGTATTGGTTGATGTTATGCGCGGGTTCGGCCGGAGATATAAATAAAAAACCACCTTTTGGGGGTGGTCTGCCGGTGTTTTTATAATTTGTTACTGGCTCAAATCCTGTTTGGACTTTTATAAATTAGCATTGTAAATATAGAAAAGTAACCTATAAAAGATCGTTGATAAAAATCAATAAAATTATCTTGCTTTCCTAAGCTTACTGCGTGTCCGGCTTAGTGTTTCAGGCGCGATATTCAAAAAAGAAGCGATGAACTTTTGGGGAATTGACCTTGCATAATTTTCGTAATTCTCCAAAAAATATTTGTACTTCTCTGTCGCGTCCGGTTTACGCAACATATATAACCGCTGCTCCTGCTTATAGAAATATTGCTCGGTAATTATTCGTGTATGATAATTGAACATGGGGAACTTTGCATATATCTCCTGGAGATCTGAAAATAAAATGATCAGAACGGTCGAATTTTCCAATGCTTCGATCGATTCGGTGGCAGGTGTCTGCGTAAAAAAACTCCCCGGAGAGATCACAATATGATTTTTGAACATAATTCGGGATGTTACCTCTTTGTTGCCAATAGTATGATAAGAGCGCAGCAGGCCATCGGCGAGAAACCATAATTTTTTACACACATCACCTTCCCGCAGGAGTATGGTTCCCTTTTTTATCCTCTGAACTTCGAAGACTTTGACCAATGCTTTGTGAAGCGCATCACTAATGGGTTTGATGTCATTGAGCAGCTGGATAAGGGGCGCCAGCAGGGCAGATTTGTTTTGCAAGGTGTTCATAGTTTAGCTGTAATAAAAATAAGGTTTATTCCCGCCAAAAATGATCTTTTACTCCATATTATATAATTTATTTTTTGTATACGTTAGCCGGGAAAAAAAAACCTGGGTGAAGATCAAAAAAGAATGGAATTTTTCTCATCTGGTACACCGCCCTTCAACTGCAATCCGGTAATTCCTTGTCTTTCTTTGGCTATATTTGTGACCCTTATATTATGGCTATAATAACTCCCTTTAAAGCAGTAAGACCTGAAGCGCAGTTCGCAAAGCTGGTAGCAGCAAAACCGTATGATGTATTGACAAGCCGTGAAGCCAGGGTTGAAGCACAGGGAAACCCATATTCTTTTTTGCATATCACGAAAAGCGAGATCGACCTTCCGGAAGGAACGGATCCCTATTCGCAGAAAGTATATGATACGGCGAAAGAAAACCTGGATGCATTCATCAGCAGGAATGTGCTCTTCAACGAGAACAAGGCCTGTTATTATATTTATCAGCTGGTGATGCCGGATAAGACCAATAAAGGCAACGATCATGTTCAAACGGGGCTTGTATGCTGCAGCTCACTGGATGATTATGAAAATGATGTCATTAAAAAACATGAATTTACACGGCCGGAAAAAGAACTGGATCGCATTAACCACATAAAAACAACCGGCGCGCAAACGGGGAATGTTTTCCTGGCGTATAAAAATGTTGAGAAAATTGACGGGATCATAAGCAAGTGGAAAAAGGATCGCAGTGCCGTATATGTATTTATCTCGGAAGATATTATCCAGCATACGATCTGGATAATCAATGATGAAGAAACCATTAAGAAGATCACAACTCTTTTTAAAGAAGAAGTGCCCTTTACCTATATTGCCGATGGACATCACAGGGCGGCATCCGCCTTCAAGGCCAGGAAGTTCTTCGGAAACTCGCCGGCTGCCGGCTGTTTTTTAACAACGCTTTTTCCCGCCAGCCAGGTAAAGATAATGGAGTACAACAGGGTGATAAGAGACCTTAACGGCTTAACAGAACACGATCTGCTGCAAAAGGTGGAAGAAAAATTTTCGATTGAAAAAACGGACGGCGCGTTTCAGCCTGATCAGCCGCATACATTCGGAATGTACCTCAATCAGGCATGGTATAAAATCTCAGCCAGGGAAAACACTTTTGGCGACGACCCTGTTGGTGTTCTTGATATCAGTATTCTTCAAAATAATTTACTTCAGCCCATTTTGGGCATCGGTGACCAGCGAACAGATACCAGGATAGATTTTATCGGGGGTATACGCGGGCTTACGGAACTGGAAAGCAGGGTTAACAGCGGGGATATGGCGATCGCATTCAGCTTATATCCTGTTACGGTGCAACAGCTGTTTGACATTGCCGACAGCGGAAATGTAATGCCGCCAAAAAGTACCTGGTTCGAGCCCAAGCTCCGGGACGGATTATTAACACACCTGGTGGTGTGATTGCCCTTGCTTTAGGGATAAATTTTATTAAATTTGTGGAAGAGACACTGATCAGTGTCTCTTTTATTATATCATGAAAAAACTTTTTTTATTTTTTCTGCTTCTCGCTGCCATACCGGCTCTGGCCCAGCCACAGGACGCGAAAGAACTGCAGGAGAATGCCAGGACTTATATGCGGGCGGGGGACTATGATAATGCGGCATTGTTACTCGTTAAGGCCCAGGAACAGTCGCCGGCGGATATCGGCATCGCGAAAGACCTGGCCCTCAATTATTATTTTCAGAAAGACAATACAAAAGCAATTGAAACCATAAAGCCCTTTCTCGATAAGCCTGATGCGGACGATCAGGCCTATCAGATCGCGGGTAATATTTATAAGGCGCTTGATCAGAGCAAGGATGCAGAAGCGTTGTATAAAAAGGGAATTAAGCGGTTCAATAAAAGCGGCGCCTTGTATAATGAATACGGAGAACTGCTGTCATCACTTCAAAACGCCGCTGCCATTAATCAATGGGAAAAGGGCATAGAGATGGACCCTTCCTATTCGGGAAATTATTACAACGCTGCCAAGTATTATTATTTCACTACCGACAGGATATGGAGCATTATCTATGCGGAGATATTTATTAATATAGAGCCTTTGTCTGCGCGGACAACTGAAATAAAAAGTGTGTTGCTCGATAGCTATAAAAAATTATTTTCCGGGGATCTGAAAAACATGGAAGGCAAAAACGGCTTTGAGCAGGCTTTTATTCAATCGATGAACAAAGCAAGCGAAATGGCTGAAAATGGCGTGAATGCAGAATCGCTTACCATGATAAGAACACGATTTGTATTAGACTGGTATGAAAGATTCGCCGCAAAATTCCCGTTCAGGCTTTTTGAATATCACCAGCTGTTATTGCGCGAAGGCATCTTTACGGCGTACAACCAATGGATCTTCGGCGCCTCGGAAAACCTGTCAGCCTACCAGGGATGGATCAACGATCATGCGGAAGAATATTCTGAGTTCAGTAATTTCCAAAAAGGAAGGGTGTTTAAAATGCCACCTGGTCAATACTATCATAAATAATTATTATTAACTGCATGGCCGTCTTCCATGGCGGCTTTTATTAAACCTTTTGTTTATTTTGTTTATCTTATCAGTTACAAATTCGTAAGACAGTACAATTCATTTACATGAACTTCCCCGGACGATTATTTGATTGCGTTGCGTACCAGTTACAAAATGCGCCGATGGAGGATATGTTTTGCGCCAAAGAAAACGGAGCCTGGAGAAAATACAGCACCGGTGAAGTGGCTGATACCATAAATAAATTAAGTGCCGGTTTGATCACACTTGGAATATCAGAAGGCGATAAAACGCCGGGAGGCAGGGATAAGGTGGCCATTGTTTCTAAAAACCGGCCCGAATGGCTGATGATAGATCTCGCGGTACAACAGGTAGGTGCGGTGCTTACTCCTATTTATCCAACCATCAGTATCGCGGAGCTGGAATTCATATTGCAGGATTCTGCGGCAAGAATAATTTTCGTAAATGATGAGGCGCTTTTTCAAAAAGTACTCGCGATAAAAAACGGGCTTCCACATCTCAGAGAAATATTTTCATTCGACAGGATCGACGGCGTAAAACATTGGAGTACTTTACTGCAGAATCCTGATCAGCTACTTACCGGGAAAGTAAGATCAATAGCAGCATCGATCAGGGGTGACGATATAGCAACTATTATTTATACATCGGGCACCACCGGGACGCCCAAGGGAGTTATGCTTTCTCATAATAATATTGTCAGTAATGTGCAGGCAAGCATGCCCTGCTTTCCTCCTGATAAACACATGCGGGCATTAAGCTTTTTACCTTTGAATCATATACTGGAGCGGATGGTGAGTTACCTGTATATGTTCACAGGCACCGCCATTTACTATGCGGAGAACCTGGATACCATCGGGGATAATTTAAAAGAGATCAGACCACACCTCTTTACCACGGTGCCGCGGCTGTTGGAAAAAGTGTATGATAAGATAATGGCAAAGGGGAACGAATTAACAGGGATAAAGAGAAAATTATTTTTCTGGTCGCACGACCTGGCAACCCGTTTTGAATTAAATAAAAACATGGGCGTGGCCTACAGGATAAAGCTATCCATCGCCAACAAACTTGTATTTAGCAAATGGCGTGAAGGCCTGGGGAATGAACTGAAGGCCATCATTAGCGGCGGTGCCGCCTGCCAGGTAAGACTTATACGAATATTTACAGCAGCACGCATCCCGATAATGGAAGGGTATGGACTTACAGAAACTTCTCCCGTGATAAGTGTGAACCGCTGGGATGAAAAAATGAGAATGATCGGCACCGTTGGCCCGTTGATAGAGGGGGTGGAGGTTAAGATCGCCGGTGATGGAGAGATCTTATGCAAGGGACCAAATGTGATGATGGGATATTACAAGCACCCCGAACTTACGGAAGAGGCAATTGAAGATGGCTGGTTTAAAACGGGTGACATCGGGATGATGGTTGACAATAAATTTTTAAAGATCACCGACAGGAAGAAAGAATTGTTTAAAACCAGCGGGGGCAAGTACGTAGCTCCCCTGCCAATTGAAAGCAAACTGAAAGAGTCCATGTACATTGAGGCCGCTATGGTTATTGGCGCCGAACAAAAATATACAGGAGCTCTGATCGTTCCCTCTTTTCCCAATTTAAAAGCATGGTGCAAAGCCAATAGTGTTGATTTTATTTCAGATGAGCAGGTGATAAAAGATCAGAAGGTTATTGACTTTTATAAAAACCTGGTGGAGGATTTTAATAACCAGTTTAACCACGTAGAGCAGATAAAAAAATTTGAGTTATTGCCCCATGAGTGGACGGTTGAGACAGGTGAAATGACTCCCAAGCTCAGCCTGAAACGAAAAGTGATTATGGAAAAATACCGCGATGCGGTTCAACGGATATACCAATAAAAAAACCGCGGGTATATTTTGTGTCAGACAGAATATACCCGCGGCCTAAACTAATCGTGGAAGATCTGCTGTTCATCTCTTTCCTCTACCGGTATCTTTCTTATAAAATCATCATAGCCATCATCTTCGTGATCACTGTATACGCCATAAGCATCCATGCTATAACCTACCAATCCGTCGTTGGCTTCTAAAAGATATATGATAGATGAATCGGATGGATCTGATTCGCCTTCGAACCGATAGGTCCTGATGATCTTAAGATCTTCCGGGTTATAATATTTTCCCGTGCCGGCGGTAAAGCCTTCCGGGGTCATCCTGAATTCCTTGTCACGTTTTTTTACCCTTAGCTTTTCGAGCACTGATGTAACAGTGGTCATTTCTCCGGGTTTTGTTTCCGGTATCTCCAAATTTGTTTCACTCATAAAATAAGTTTTTTGTCCGCAGCTGCGGGATATAAATGGTTATGACACACCTTGGGCAAAATCTGTACCTCTTTTACCTGTAGCAGCCATTTTATTATCAGCCGCAGGTAATAATATGAATAAGGTTTTTCGGAAAGTTAAAAGAACGGGATGAAAAACTACAATGATTGATAGATCTTGATCTTGTTGTACAGCGTTTTCCGGTCTATTTTAAGAATTTCCGCAGCCTTGGTTTTGTTAAAATTCACGTCCTTTAAAACATTCATGATCGTGTCGTATTCGGCCTTGGCAGCCGCATCTTTCAGGTCAAGGTCTTTAGGAATGGCATGCTCTTCCGGGGAAGGAATTCCCGGTTTTTGCGCCGCATTGTGGGAATGGGTATACGAGTTTGTGATCTCCCAGGGTAACACCTTTGAGTTTATTTTCCCCGATGGTGTCAGTAATACAGCTCTTCTCACCACATTCCTGAATTCACGCAAATTGCCCGGCCAGCTATAGTTCAGGAACATTTCCAGCACATCGTCCTCATAGCCTTCAATATTTTTATCGAGTTCTTTGTTGGTCTTATCAAGAAAAAAATCAGCAAATAAAGGGATATCAACTTTCCGGTTTCTCAGCGGCGGAAGATTTATCGAGAACTCGTTAAAGCGATGATACAGATCTTCCCTGAATTTTCCCTTGCGATAGGCTTCCTGGAGATTTTCATTGGAAGCTACGATGATCCGTATATCAACATCCATTTCTTTTGTGCCGCCAACCCGTTTAAATTTCCTTTCCTGGATCACCCTCAGCAAGGCAGCCTGTATCTCGTAAGAAAGATTAGTAACCTCATCCAGGAAAAGCGTACCGCCATTGGCTAGTTCAAAATGTCCTTCCTTGTCTACAATGGCGCCGGTGAATGCCCCTTTTACATGTCCGAACAATTCACTTCCGGCAAGCTCCTTAGAAAGCGTACCGCAATCCATCGCTATAAATGGTTTGTCCTTACGGTTGCTGTATTCATGGATGGTCTTTGCGATCACTTCCTTACCGGTGCCGCTTTCGCCATATAAGATAATGCTGTAATTGGTAGAAGCTACGATCTCGATCTGCTTATACAAATGCGCTGTTTCCCCATCCTGTCCAACCAGGAATTCCTTGTTCGCGGAAACTACGTATGACTTTTTATTTTTTGCAACCTGCGAGGTAACCGAAGGGGCAACATGATCGTCGGCAGGTGTGGCAAGCGCTTTTTCAATCACGCTGATAACTTCATCCGGTACCAAAGGCTTAGTAATATAATCGAAGGCGCCAAGTTTAATTACGTCAACGGCGGTCTTTATATCGGAATAACCCGTTATAATGATCACGATAGTCTCAGGGCTGATCTCTTTTATTTTCAGCAGAACATCCTTGCCATCCTTATCGCCAAGCCTGAAATCACAGAGGACAATATCAAAAGATCCTTCGGTGACCTTTGCAATCCCCTTGGACGCGCTATGTGCAATCTCCGCATCATACCCTTTTTTATTGAGGAACTTGCTGAGTAAAGTACACATATCAAGATCGTCATCAATAATGAGGATTCTTTTATTCATATAGGTGGCCGGTTTAGGGATGACAAAGTTAATCTAAAACTTTGTTTTTTAAAACTGGATTTGATACCTGTGTTTCTTCGGTTTTGATCCAGACCGCGTATTCATTAGGGTATATCTTTCCGCCATGAACCTTGGCGTATACCTTGGTGAATTCTGCCCCCAGGTATAATATGATAGAGCTGTAATATACCCATACCATGATGATCATGATGGATCCCGCCGCGCCATATACATTGGCGATATTACTCGATCCCAGGTAATAGCCAATCCCCAGTTTGCCGAGTGTAAAAAATACGGAGGTTATCAGGCCGCCTATCAATACATCTTTCCATTTTATTTTGGCATCCGGGAGCATTTTGAACATGAGTGAAAACAAGAAGGTGGTGATAACAAAAGTTACCACGCTGTCGGTTATCTGCACCAGTATGACACTGAATTCGGAAAAATAACGTCCCAGGAAATTGCCGAAAGCGGATATAAGTGCGTTCAACAGGAGGGATACCATCATGATAAAACCAATGCTTATTATCAATGAAAAAGATAGCAGCCTGTTAATGATAAGCCGCCACCAGGTCTTTCTCTTTTTTATCTTTAGTCCCCAGATCTTATTCAGTGAATCCTGCACTTCGCCAAAAATGCCTGTTGCGCCGATGAGCAGGATGAGAATGCTTATGATGGTGGCGAAAACATTATGGCCGGTGAGATGGATATTTTTGATAGTGTCCTGCACCTGCGATGCCGCATCGCTCCCCACCAGTCCTTTGATCTGACTATAAATGTGACCCTCGATGGCGTCCTTGCCAAATAATATCCCGCATATCGATATGATAACGATCAATACCGGTGCAAGTGAAAACACCGTATAATACGCTAGCGAAGCACTGTATTTAAAAATATTATCTTCAAATAACTCGGTAAACACCTGCTTAAGGTAAGCGTATACAGTAATTATTTTTTTCCTCATACTTACAAATTACATAACATTTAATAAAACTCAATATTACTGCCGTTAGTAAATAAATTAACGTGGGACCGTGACTGGCAGATTAATTGCCCTGTTATAATAAAGTACCTGATCGTGGAAAAACATACTGACGGTGATATTGAGGCGCTTATAGTGGAGGATGAAATTGACATCTGTTTCCTGTTAACAGGAATATTGAGGAAGAAAAACCTCCACGCAGCTTATGTTAACAGTATTCACGCAGCTAATGACATGCTGGGATCAAAAGAACCCTCCATTCTTTTTTTAGACAACAACTTACCCGATGGCCGGGGCGTGGATATTATACACGATATAAAGAGCGGTCATCCCGGGATGCGGATAATCATGATAACCGCCGACGACAGCATCGCCAACAGGCATAAGGCATTAAAAGCAGGCGCTGATTATTTTATAGGAAAGCCTTTTACCACGGATGCGATAAACAAAACCATCGATATGGTTATGGAAGGTGCCTGAGGCTTACTCAATTTGTAGACTTATTTCCCCGCGAACCTGGTAAATTCATTGTGACGAAGCAGTAATACGCGAAATAATCGTTCTTTACCCGCCAATTTTTACCAGGCAGTTTTTTTGGCAATATTTTTTGTATATATAAAGTGTAAATTTTTTTTTCACTTTAAACTATTAAGACATGGGAAGCTTATTATATGTAATCGCAGTAATCCTGATAATAGTCTGGATATTCGGAGCATTTGTATCTCCATTTGGCGGCAACCTGATCCACATACTTTTGGTGATAGCGATAATCGCTATTTTATTAAGAGTAATAAGAGGCGCGGCATAGGGCCGGTTGTATTTTTTCTTTTCATTTAAAAAAAATATATGGAAAGCTGGAAATTAAAACTGAAAGGCGACTGGAACCAGACGAAAGGGAAAATTAAACAGGCTTATGGTGACCTGAATGATGACGATCTGAAATATGAAGAGGGAAAAGATGATGAGCTTGTTGGAAGGTTACAGAAAAAAGTGGGTAAAACAAAAGAAGAAGTAATTAAATGGATCGAGAGTTTATGATCCTGTAGCATTTTTCCTTTTTCGTAGGGCGGCCCTCATTATAAATGATGAGGGCTTTTTTATAACTTTAAGCATGCAGATAAGCAACCGTTCGCCTTTATACGTACAGTTTGGATTTAAATTCCTCGTGGTTTTTTTTATTTGCTATTTTATTTATATAGCGCAGGAAATACTGGTCCCGCTTGCCTTTGCCGTATTGCTCGCTGTATTGCTCCTGCCGCTGGTCAATTTCCTTGAGAACCGGAACATTCCCCGCGTACTCGCCATAGCCATTTCATTATTTCTCGCGGTTGTTTTTATTGGTTCCATAATTTATTTCCTCTCAACGCAGATCGCGAATTTCGTAGATGATATTCCTTCTATAAAAAGACACCTGAACGATCACTGGTTGACGTTGCAGAAGTGGATCAGGGAAAAGATGCATATTTCACTTCGCGAGCAAAACGAATACCTCAACAATACCGCTGAAAAGATCAAGGACAGGGATTATATCAGTGATACATTTTTTTCCATCACCGAAGCTATCATGCTGGTCATCTTATTGCCTATCTATACCTTCCTCATACTGTATTATCGCGATCTTATCCGGAGATTTTTATATGCTGTGTTCCGGAAAGAACATAGCGACAGGGTAGCGCTGGTTATCAAACAATCTAAATTAATGATCAACAGTTATATGACGGGCCTGCTGATCGAGATGGCGATCGTTGCTGTTTGTAACTCCGCAGGGTTGGTAATGCTCGGGATAAAGTATGCGCTTTTCTTCGGAGTGCTGGCTGCGGTATTGAACATCATTCCCTACATAGGGATGTTTACTGCAACCCTTTTTACGGTGCTGGTAACCATGACCACATCCACGCATACAAGTGATATTTTCTGGGTGATAGTAGTAATGTATGGCATACACATACTGGATGTAAATATCCTGATGCCTAAGATAATCGCTTCCCGTTTAAGAATAAACGCATTGATCTCGATCCTGGGTGTTATTGCGGGTGGGGCTTTGACCGGGGTTTCCGGACTGTTCTTATCGGTGCCGGCGGTGGCTATGACAAAAATAATCTGCGACCAGGTGGAAGGATTGCAGGCCTGGGGCATACTGTTGGGCGATGACATCACGGGTTCAAAAAGAGTACGCCTGTATGAAAGAATAAAAGTGCTGAAGCTTAAGCGGCCGGAAAAAATAGCGAGGCCACCGGTCTCCGATCAGGCATAATTGAAATTGATAAAAAAAGAAGAGCCTTTTCCCTCCTCGCTTTCCACGTAGATATTGGCATGGTGACCAAGTATGATATTTTGCGTGTTGGTTAATCCCAGCCCGTTGCCTTTTTCTTTCGTTGTAAAATAAGGTTCAAAGAGCTTGGTAAGCGAGTCCTTATCCATCCCGTTCCCATTGTCGGTAATGGTTACCTGGCAGCGGTTGTTCCTGTCTTCTGTTGTTATTGTGAGAATACCATTGTGGGGTTCCATGGCTTCTATCGCATTCACTATAATATTGAGAAAAGCGATGTTTATTTTTTCTACATCCACGAGCACGGGTTTAAGGCCGGCGGTATAATTTTTTACTACCCGGATCTCCTTGAGATCAATACGGTCCTGGGCAAAGCCAATACTCTGATCCAGTATGTTGTTAATATTTGCCTTCTCAAATGAAAGCTGGGTGACCTTGGTTGAATTTAAAAGATCGTTTATCAGCTCATTGATCCTGTTACTATTCCTGGATATCATATCGAACAGGATGCTGGTCTCAGGTCCCGGGTTCACCTCAGAACGCAGATGCTCGGTTGCCAGGTTAATGTTCGTTAACGGATTTCTTACTTCATGCGCTATGGTTCTGGATATCCTGCCGGTGGCGGCAAACTTTTCGATGCTTCTTAATTCGATCAGCTCCTTATTAAGTTTGTCCAATTCAATTACCCGCAGTTGCAGCTGTTTCCTGAATTGCTCCGCTTGTTTATCTGCTTCCTGTTTGGCCTTGTTCTCTTTGTTAAAAGTGGCTATGGAATAAAATGCCAGCACGATGGCGATCACAATCGATGCGATATTGATCACCTTAATGAAGTTGGAAAAAGTGGTTACCTGGTTAGACCTCCCTGTCATGAGATCATTTTCTTCCCGCTGCAATTTCACAACGATTCCCTTTACATTATCCATTATGAATTTACTCCTGGTTCCCATCTTAAGCAGGGAGTCGGGATAGACGGCACCGGCGGATCTGAAAAAGTTAAGCCCTGATGACATCAAAGTGATCTTATCTTTTATCAATGCTCTAAGCGTGTCAAGTCGTTTTTGCTGGATGTTGTTATCCTCGGTGAGCGACTTTAAATTGGCATAATTGGAGTCGATCGTCTCCAACGCCGTGTTGTATTCATTTAAATAGCGCTGATCTTTTACCAGTAGATAGCCGCGGAGTGCTGATTCTGCGTCTTTCAATTCTGATAATAAAATATCCAGGCTATTGATCACAACCGTAGTATGTATAACCCGGCGCTGCTGGTTTACCACCTGTTCAGAGCTGTAAAAAGTAAGAATATAGGAAAGTAGTAAAAGTATAAATGCGGTTAGGTAACCCCAGCGGACCTTGTCAGCGATCTTATCAATTAAAGAGGTTAGCATGGGACCAGTTTAGGATCAAATATAAACCCGTTATTTGATTTTTGGCATCAAATTTCCGGGGTACTGGTACAGATATTGTCGCAATTTTTTTAAATAAAAACTTTCATTATGTCACAGACAAACAGTAGGGCAATTGACAGGTTAAATCATTTGATCGCGATTGCCAATGATGGAAAGTATGGGTATGAAAATGCCGCCGCCGATGTGAAAGATCCAACCCTGCAGCAGATGTTCAGGCAGTTTTCACTTGAAAGGGCCCGGTATGCTGAAGAACTGAAAAAAGAAGTTGCCAGGCTGGGAGGTTCTCCCGATAATGGTGGCGGTCCCCTCGGCGCATTACACCGTACCTGGATGGATATAAAATCCACATTTACATCCGGTGAAAGGGAAGCCATAATAAATACCTGCATTACGGGCGAAGAAGCAGCTGTAAAAGCCTACCAGGAAGCCGAGGAAGATGAACACATAGCAGGAACCACAAAGCAACTGGTTTCGCAGCAGGCCGGCGGCGTCCGGTTTGCGCTCAACAGTATTCGGTCACTTGCTGAAAGTGTTAAGGCATAACACCTCCGGATGAATTTTCATTAACCCATAAAAATTAAGTCATGGCAAAGTATTCAAAAAAAGCAGGCGATAAAGTGGAAAAAGCGATGCACGAAAAAAAGCGTGGCAAGCTAAAAAGCGGGAGTGGTAAAAAAGTTACCTCCCGGAAACAGGCGATAGCCATTGGTTTATCAGAAGCACGGAAGGAGGGAGCCAAAGCGCCGAAAAAAGCAGCTTCCAAATCTTCTTCAAAAGGAAGTAAAAAACCAGGACCTAAAAAGTCAGCGTCAAGGTCTTCTTCAAAGACCGGTAAAAAGCCTGGTCCGAAAAAAGGTGCGAAGAAAAAATAAAGGAAAAAGAAAAATTGTAACGGTACCGCTACAATTTTTCTTTTCTTTATTTACTTGCTTTTCCTATTATCCAGAGTATAATAGCGATCACCACCACCACCAGCAATACACCCACCCAAACACCGGCTTTAAATATATCGGCTATTGCCTGGCAGCTGCTCATGGTGGTGAGTACAAATAATAAAGAGGCTAATAAAATTCCATTGCTTTTTTTCATGATCTCATTTTTTGATTTTAGTGATTGCAGAATTGGTTTCAATATTCTTTACTTCATTTTTCCTTTTAGCTTCATCTATTGAATGGGTCTTAAAAATGTCCCGCTCTTTTTTTGCCAGCTTGGCCAGGTGTGTATAGAATTTCTTTAGCACGTCCAGTTCCTCATCCGTTAATTCCTCGATAGAAATAAGCCGGTTACTGGCATCGCGATTTGCTGCTATCAATTCATTCAGCTTAAGCTGTATGGCCACCGTGTCCTTATTCTGTGAATGCTGTATCACGAACACCATAAGGAATGTGATGATCGTTGTACCCGTGTTTATAACGAGTTGCCATGTGTCAGAGAACCTAAACAGCGGACCCGTGACGGCCCAGGTTATTATTACAAAAGTGGCTATTATAAAGGCTGCCGGTTTGCCGGTTGCTTTGGTTACTACGTTTGAGAACCGGTTAAAAAAGGTAGACAAGCCACTTCTTTTTTTTCTGTTCATATCTTTTTTTCTAAAAGTAACCATTTCACCGTCGCTATATTTATTTTTTACCTGCATATTTAAATCGCAAAAACAACAGCACCGAATTCAATAAAAAGGAAAAGCAATTGGTGAGGAGTATCGGAAGATCCTTCCTTAATATGCCATACCATATCCATGCTCCAAGCCCGCTCATTAATACCAGTATCATAATAAGAGAAAGATCTTCCGCTTCCTTTTTCTTCAGTGTTTTTACCAGTTGGGGAAGCATTGAAACCGAGGTCAAAATCCCTGCACCTATCCCGATAAACTGTATGTATTCCTGCATTTAACTGTCCTTAAGATCGGTTCATTCACACGCTACCTGTTAAACTGCGGCAGGTAAATAACCTTGATAAGTCCGCCATCATTATTTTTATCTATATGTCCCGCCTCAATTACCCTGTTCTCTTTGATGGAGTGGCCGGCATGAGCTTGCCCATCTCCTGTATTTTTTTCATTGTGGTTACTGGCTATAAAAAAGAACAGCCAAAAGGAAGGAAGAACAAGTTCCCGCAATAGATTTTTTATCATAGTTATTCGGCTGTTGCTTCAGCGTTAATGTTGTTTTCTGCAATACCGGTTAAAAGTTCGTCAGCTTCTTTTTCCTCTTCCAGGGTCTGCACCATAAGATCGGCAAGGTCGTTCTTACCCAGTGTTTTTGCAAGCTGGGCAAGACTTCCATAAGTGGCGATCTCGTAGTGTTCAACTTTCTGCGCTGCCATTATCAAGCCTACATCACGGGTAAGAGTACCCTTGTCGGTATCTTCGATAATGCCTTCGCCCTCTTTGGTAAGACCAGCCATGGCTTCGCATTTTTTTGCCTGCGCTTTTTTACCCAGCAATTCGAATGCTTCCTCAAGCCTTGCTACATGCCCTTTGGTAGCTTCCAGGTGATCAGTGAATGCCTGTCGTAATTCCTCCGAGGTGGCCGCTTTCGCCATCTTAGGAAGGGTTTTTACCAGCTGCTTTTCTGCCCAATAAATGTCTTTTAATTCATCATGGAACAGTTCTACCAGTAATGATTCCTGTTCATCCCGTGAGGATGCCTGGCCATTCTGTCCATTCTTACGGCCTGCAGCCGTGCCGGCTTTGGAATTTTTGGTAACTGCCGTGTTACTCTTCGTCTTTGTTTGTGCCATAGTGTTAACTTTTAAATGATTAGATGGTATTATCCCTTTTAAAGATTATGCCAAAGTTGCGGAAGCAGGGATATGCAGCGGGAAAAATCATCTTCGCAAAATCATTTTAAATACTCCGGATTTTGCTTCCTCATAATGGGAAAAAAAATACTCAAATACATACAGGACCAGCTCGAATGCTCTTTTTTGAAACGCTTAAAATCCTTTACCGGCTTATATTACAGGCATCTGTAAAGGACTGTCGAAATATTGGCAGAATATTTTATACCTTGTTAGTAAGAATTTAATTTTAAAAATTTAAAAAACCACAAATTATGGGCTCAGGAAAAGTATTAGCAAGCGTTTTAGCAGGTGCCGCAGCAGGTGCCATTCTTGGAATTTTGTTTGCGCCCGATAAAGGCACAGAAACAAGAAGAAAGATAGCTGAGAAAGGTGCCGGGTTAGCCGATTCCGTAAAAGGCAAAGTAAGCGAATACAGCGATGCCATAGCGGAAAAATATGATTCGGTAAAAGAAAAACTTACGGGGTTAGCTTCAGAGGGCAGGGATATGATAAACCAGGCCAGGGGGAATTCCGGCGCCGGTGACAGGGGTACTTCCATGAAAGCAGATGTTAGAAATTCGATGAATTCATAGTATCTTTCTTGAAGTACCAGACAAGTTCCGGTGATAAACAATTAGCAATGGAAAATCAATCAAGTCCTGTTGAATCACTGATTGACAGAGTGAAGAGTTATGTAGAAACGAGAATCGATCTGTTACGGTTAAAAGCCATTGATAAATCATCCTCGTTTTTATCGTTGCTTATATCAATGATCGTGGTGATTTTGATAAGTTTTATTAGTATGCTGTTGTTAAGTGTAGGCATTGCCCTTCTTGTGGGTGAATGCCTTGGTAAGACGTATTATGGATTCTTTGTCGTTGGTGGATTTTACCTTATCACCGGTCTTGTTCTTTTTGCTTTCCGTAACAAATGGCTGAAAACGCCGATCGCCAATTCGATGATAAAAAATTTATTGGACTGATCTCAAACAAATGCCATGAAAAAGATACAAAGCGCGGATGAATTAAAGAATGCTATCCTCGAGCTGGAAGCCAGGAAGGTAGTGGAAGAACAGGCACTTAAAGATCAGTTTCATGAAACACTTGAGATCTTTAAACCTTCCAATCTTTTAAAGAATACGGTTTCTGAAGTTTCGGCTTCACCACAGTTTAAACATAATATCCTCAACCTTGCGCTTGGATTAGGCGCAGGTTATGTAACTAAAAAGATCGCAACCGGGAAAAAGGCCGGCTTACTGGCTAAATCGGTTGGAACCGCATTACAATTTGGCGTTACCAGTTTGATAGCTAAGAATAAAGCTAATGAACAGGAAGTAGCACATAAAAAAGGAAGCCTGTTGAAAAGGATCTTCACCCGCTCATCCGAATAGAATTTATCCCCCCAATTTCTTTAAACATTTATTCAGATCAATTCCTTTCCCCAGAACAGGAGTAAAAATGTCTCCCACTTTCTTTACTCTCTTCATGATATTTTGAATATTGAAATCCTGTGGCGTTAATCCCGGTTTCACTTCTTTCCATAATAGTGGCGTGGATACAGTTCCACCCGGCTTTGGCCGTAAGCTATAAACACATGCGATCGTTTGTCCCCGCCGGTTTTGCAGGTAATCCATGTATATATGTTTGTGCCCCCGTTTCTGCAGGTTTCTTTCGAGGGTGGTGAAAGCGGGTAGCTGATCATTTGCCATCATGCAGATCAGGTAAGCGAAATCCTTTACCTGTTCATACGTGTATTTTTTGGCAGTAGGCACATACACGTGCAGGCCGGATGCGCCTGAGGTCTTACAGTAGGATGGCGCGCCTGCTTTGTCCAGTACCTCTCTCACCACATTGGCAGCCTCGATCACCTGTTCGAAAGTATTTTCGTTCGAGGGATCAATGTCTATCATCAGGTAATCGGGATTGTCAAGTGCCTGGATGGTTGAATGCCACGGATTGATCTCAATACTCCCGAGATTATTAAGGTAGGCAAGCGTGGCCTTATTATCGCAAATGATGTAGTTAATGTTTTTATTGGTGGATTCAGAAAATAATTTTTTTGTTTTTACAAAAGCCGGTGTGCCTTCACCTGCGTCTTTATGAAAAAACCCTTTGGCATTGATGCCATTGGGCATGCGTAATAACGATTGCGGTCTGCCCTTGATGTATGGCAGGATAAGGTCAGCCATTTGCTGGTAGTAATTCACCACATCTCCTTTTGTTATACCGTCATCTGGAAAATATAACTTACCGGGGTTTGTGACTTTTACTTTTGCTTTTCCAAAAGTTAATACCAGTTCATTATTTTCCGTGTCTTGATTATTTTTTTTTGATTTCCCGGGTTTATTTGCCTGTGGTTTTTTAACGATCGATGTATCCATGGTCACTTCATTTATGGTTTTGTCCTCTCTCAGGTGAAGGAAGATGGGGTGCCGTAAAATACCATCTCTTGTTGTTTCTGTGAATTTTATTTCGCAAACCAGTTCCGGCCTTACCCAGGTAACGGGCATGTTGGTTTTTACTTTTTCTTTGAAGGGAGAACGCGATTGTACCAGTGGCTGCAACAGGTCCCACATTTCCTTCAGTGTTTTTTGTGTGAACCCTGATCCCGTATGACCTATATATTTCAATTCATCATCGTCCATTGAACCTAACACCAATGCACCGAAATACTTTCTTGCGCCTCCCGGTTCGGTAAAGCCACAGATGATGGCCTCCCGCGTTCTATTGTTTTTTATTTTAAGCCATTCATTTGTACGCCTGCCCGTATAATAAAGACTGTCGGCTTTTTTGGCCATGATCCCCTCCAGGTTCTTTTGTTTGCTCACGTTAAAAAAATCAACACCCTTTTCCATGATATGATCTGAGTATTTTATCACGTCATTTCTAGGAATTATCTTTTTTAATAAGGCTTTGCGTTCCGTTAAGGGCAACTCACAGGTGTTGTGCCCGTTGAGTGAGAGAATATCAAAAGTATAAAATTGAATAGGATGGTCCCGGTTCTCGCCGAAATGCTGCAGCAGCTGGAAGTCGGGATGCCCCGCTTCATTGAGGACGACTATTTCACCATCAATGACTGCCTTTTCTTTGATGCTTTTTAATTCCTGTATCACCTCGGGATAGGCATATTCGAAGGTGTTACCGTTGCGGGAATATAACCGGATATTATTTTTGGTGATCTCAGCGATCGCGCGATAGCCATCCCATTTAATTTCAAACAACCAGTCTTTATCGTTGAAGGGCTCTTCTGTTTCCTTTGCCAGCATCGGTTTGATGAACCCGGGCACCTGCCTCGCGCCTGTTAATTGAATTACCGGAGAATTTTTTTTTTAACAGCAGCAGTTTTTTTTGCTGTTCTTATCTCGGGGCTACGTTCAGGTTTATTTTCTGCAAGCCATTTATTGATAGGAGAATTTTTCGGGGTGTTTTCTTCGCTGTTATAATCTTCTTCTACTGCATATTCATCATTGTGTTTTATGAGTAGCCACGCGTTGTCATCTTTGCCTTTCAGTTTTACCAGCGCAAATTCGCCTTTTAATTTTTTTCCGAACATCCTGAATTTGAGATTACCGGCATGTAATGCAGCCCGCAAATTCTTCTGTGCCGTTTTTATATCAGAGTTCTCAAGGTCAGAATAGGTTCCTTCATCCCATATCTCCACTATCCCGGCGCCATAGCCGGAAGGGATGACCCCTGCGAAATCTTTATAATCATAGGGATGATCCTCAACCATCATTGCCAGCCTTTTATCTTTTGGATTCAATGATGGTCCCTTAGGAACCGCCCAGCTTTTCAGCACACCATCCAGTTCCAGCCTGAAGTCATAATGAAGGCGGGACGCTTTATGGCGTTGAATAACGAAGGCCAGTTTGGACCGTGATGATTTAGTACCGCCAGCCGGTTCGGGTGTCTCTTTAAAATTTCTTTTCTTTTTATATAATTCCAGTGCCATAGTTAAGATGCTTTTTTGCGTTTTGGAGTTTCAAGACTGGCTTTGAGCTGAGACATAAGGTCCTGCGTTTTGCTATGCACCACTTTCATTTTCGGTACTTCAATTTTTTTGCCTTTCGCTTTTGCATGTATCAGTTTCAGCAGCTCCTCGCGGTAGGTATCCTTGTATTTGGATACATCAAATTTCCCGGACAGCTGGTTGATCAGCGAAACAGCCATCTGCAATTCAGCTGGCTTAACGGTGGTATGTTCCGGCAAGGTTAATTCTTTTGGATCGCGGATATCTTCCTGGAAGCGTATACGGTTCAACACCAAAACACCTTCATCAGGTCTTAGTACGGCAAGATTCTCCTTACTCCTCATTACAAATGTGGCGATGCCCACTTTACCGGTTTTTTTTAATGCCTGCAGCAACAATGCATAAGCCCTGGTTCCGGATTTGTCGGGCTCAATATAATAGGGCGTTTCATAATAGATGCTGCTTATCTCATCTTCTTTTACAAAATCCGATATCTCTATCGTCTTTGTTTTTTTAGCACTGGCGGCTTCAAAATCCTTATCATCCAGGATTACATAATCATTCTGGTATTTGTAGCCTTTTACAATGCTTTCCCATTTCACTTCTTTACCGGTTTTTTCGTTCACCCGCATGAATTTGATGTTAGCATGATCTTTTTTATCAAGCATATCAAGATCAAGGCTGCTGGATTGCGTGGCGCTGTATAATTTTACCGGGATGTTCACAAGTCCAAACCCGATTGCGCCGGTCCAAATTGGTCGCATGGCTGATTGTTTTAATTAGTAAGATAGGATAAGAAAGTATTGTGCCCTTTTGTAAACCGCTACTGGTGACGGATTTTACAGTTAAAATTGGCAGCTGATCTATTTTGATGAGGAATAATTTCTACAGCAAAAAAAACTCCGGTCGATATCGACCGGAGTATACAATTATAAAGATGGAAAGTTTAGTAACCAGGATTCTGCTGAGCCCTGATGTTAGGGTTAACGTCAGTTTCAGTAGTGGGTATTGGGAATATCCTGCGGAAATCATTATTTGCTATCGGGATGGTCACTATTGGATTCTCTCTTCTATATTTAGTGAAGGCTAAATTTAATCGTTGAAGATCAAACAGCCTATCTCCCTCGAATGCCAGCTCTTTCCTTCTTTCCAAAATAATGTCATCAATTAATTGTTGACCGGTGGATGCATAGCCGGCAAATGACGGGTCCCTGTTTTGGGCAATCTGATTAAGCCTGATCCGTGCATTGGGTTCATCGCCTGTTCTTGCATAAGCTTCAGCAAGGATTAAAATCACGTCAGATATTCTTAATACTTTGATGTCATCTTTTTCATTTGCATTCAGCGTATTAGAGTATTTATTATTCACGTATCCAACTGATTTGAGAGGGACTACCTGCAATCTAACATCCGTTGCTTTATATTTACTAACTAAGTCGGTGGTTGCTAATATATCACCATATCCATTCTGATCATACATATAAGCCAGCGCGTTTGTGCCATTATTATTTAATAGATCATTAGTGATCTCGAATAATGTTTCTACTTTGCTGGTGAATGAAGAAGGGTTTGCCCAATACGCAACGTAATTTGCATTTGTTACTACGCTAACGCCACTGTTGGTTACCACATCAAGTGCTGCTGTCTTTGCATTCGCCCAATCACCCATGGTCATGTACACTTTTGCCTGCAAGGCCCTGGCAGAATATTTTGTAAAATATGAACCATTGATTGAACGTGAAATAATAGTAGCGCCATTTGCAACAAATGGCATGGTTGTACCAAGATTGAAGGTCATTAATGTATAAGCCTGGTTAAGGTCATCATTGATAAGTTTATACACTTCCGCAGTAGTATTCCGGGTTGGAAGATTAGCAAGCGTTTCATCAAATACAGTAATTATCGGAACACCTAAGCCATTAGGATCAACCGTAAAAGGTTTAGAGAAATTCCGTAACAGATCAAAATAACATAGTGCTCTAACTGCATAAGCTTCTCCCCTTAGATGATTTACGTTTACACTAGGGGCTAAAGTTGTATTAATAACTGTATTTGCATTTTTAATAACTACATAGATCTGCGCCCAAAGAGCCTGGGCATTGGTATTTGTAACGGTAATATTGTAATCATTAAAATCAAGGAATCTTCCGGAATTCGCGAGCTTGATCCAGGTATTATCTGCCATTAGATCACCTCTTACAGGCAACATCCTGCCATAATAGTTGGAGCTTCTCAAGCCGGAATAAAGACCATTTACTGCATTATATAAATTGGCTTCACTACCCGTTGCAACCGGTAACGGCAAGGCATTATACGGCTGAAGGTCTATAAAACTTTTTTTACAAGAGCTAGTGGCAATCATAATAAAACCAATAGCTAAAATTATTTTTATTTTCATGTTGAATATTTTATAATATTTTATGAATTAAAATCCAAGATTCAAACCTATAGTAATTGTTTTGGTATAATACACGTCCAGGTTTGAAGAAGCATTTGCACCAGCTTCAGGATCTATTGTAAGATTTTTATCATAAGTTTTAGTCCACAAATTCGTGCCTCTTACATATAGATTGAAACTGCTTAATATATTATGTAAGTGCAAAGTGCTTATCATTTTATTATCCAGATTGTACCCCAGGGTAATATTCCTCAACCGTATGTAGTCGCCTTTCTGCAGGAACCTTGTAGAGAACGAAGAAGAACTGTTTGTAGATCCATAAACATATTTGGGAACATCGGTGATATCACCCGGCTTTTGCCACCTTCTTAAATTCTGTGCATATTTTCCGTTGAATGGTTGTGTGCCATCAATGAGATAAAATACCCAGCCATCAGTTACGAAGTTGCCATAGTTATAAACAAAGTCACCCGATAACGATATTCCCTTATAGTTAAAAGTGTTTGTAAATCCACCTGTATATTTAGGTGAAGCACTCATGCCAACCAACGGCTCACGGATAGCCGCGTTCCTGTCATTAACTGTAGATTTATGTGTTGAATCAGCATACCATAAAGGGTCGCCATTTGCAGGATCCACACCAACGTATACCCGTGCGTACCAGGTTTTGATGTCTAATCCTTCTCTCAAAATAAATCCGGCAGGATCGATAATATCTTTATGGCCGGGCAACTTCGTAATCTTGTTTTTATTATGAGAAATATTAAAGTTGAAGCTCCAATTGAAATCTTTGGTCTTAACCGGGGTTGCATTTAAGGTAAATTCAACGCCGGTATTCTGCATAGTACCTATGTTTTCGGTAACTGATGCAAAACCGGTTGTAAGAGAAAGTGGATCGGCAAATAATAGATTTGATGATACCCGCTTATAATAATCGAATACCACGTTGATCCTGTTCTTTAATATTCCAATATCAGTACCAATATCGAATTGTTTATTAGTTTCCCATGTCAGGATCGGATTTCCAACCGAGTTGAAAGTTCCACCGGGTAATCCGTTATAGTTGGCTCCATAACCAAAAGTTCTTCTCCAGTCGTAGTTGCCAATGCTGGCATTACCTGTAGTGCCATAGGAAGCCCTTATTTTTAGACTGTTGAGGTATTTAGATGCAGGCGCGAAAAATGCTTCCTGGTCTACGTTCCATGCCCCGCCAACTGACCAGAAATTACCATAAGGAAATGCTGCGCTGAATCGAGATGATCCATCACGTCTAAAGGATCCACTTAGTACATATTTGGTCTTATAACTTACGGATGCGGTAGAAAGAAATGCCACAAAATCATAATCCGAGGCGCTTTCCTTACCATTTGTAACAGTTGATGCAACGGTTGATAATGGAAGTGCAGTTGTAGCCGGGTAGGTAGTAGCAGTAGCATCCAACGCTAATGACTTGGATTTTTGCGCTTCATATCCCACCAATGCATCTACTTTAAAATTCTTTGCCTTATCAGCATATCCGTTGTAATTTAACAGGCTTGTAGATATCCAGTTAAAAACCCTGAGATCAGATGCAGTACCACGCCCAAATGCTGTTCTACCATCACCATGGAAAGGATTATTATAAGTGTATTCATTAAGATAGTTAACGTCAATTCCATATTTCTCACTGATCTTAAGATTCTTAACTATTGCATATTCTGCACTCACATTTCCCCTGAGTTGTATTGTGTTTAAATTATGCTGGTCATATTGAGCAATATAAAGTGGATTGAAGGCATTTGTAAATCCTAAATTTCCTGTTCTGCTTATATTTAATGATCCATCTGCATTGTATGGATTCTGCGTAGGTAATAAAAATGCAGTACTGCCCACAGGATTTGCGAACAGGCCACCATTACCCGGAGCATGTTCAATAGAATTACTACCGGATATATTTACACCTAAAACTAATTTATTCGCGGTATGTTTAATATTCGCAGTAGCGGAGTATCTTGTGAAATCTGAAGCAATTACTGAAGACTGCTGTCTAAAATACCCTCCTGAAAGGAAGAATGTAGTTTTCCCTTCTCCTCCCGAAGCTGATAGATTATATTGTTGTTGTTGTCCTTGTCTTGTAACTAAGTCCTTCCAGTCGGTATCTACGCCTGATCCTTTTCCAACAGAGGTCAGGAAAGCATCAATAGTAGCCTGGCTATAACCTGCATTTACCAATCCCTCCTGTGTTAATGTAAGCCATTCGTCAGCGTTAAGAAAGCGGGCATCGTCTGGTACTTTTGCAAATTTTGTTCCGCCAACTTCAGCATCTAGTTTAAGTTTTGTTTTGCCAACTTTACCCGATTTTGTGGTTATTAAAATAACTCCATTTGCTCCCCTCGAGCCATATAACGCAGTTGCCTGGGCATCTTTTAAAACAGTTACATCCTCAATATCATTTGCATTGATCCCTGCAAGTGCATTAGCGGTGGTAGTAAGTCTTGATAGATCGCCTGAATTTATAATAACTCCATCAACTACATATAAAGGATTGTTGCCGGCAGTAACAGAACTTATACCCCTTATGCGAATACTTTGCGCAGCACCCGGCTGCCCGCTAAATGCCGGAGCGATCAATCCTGGCACCTTTCCTGCCAGCATTTCATCCACGGATGTAAAAGGATGATTCTCCAGATCTTTTGAGCCAACTGTAGCAATTGAAGCGGTAACATTTTTACGTCTTTGCGGTGTACCATATCCTGTTAATACCACTTCTTCAAGATTGCCGGCCTTTGAAACCATCGCTACCATTATGCTCCTTCCGGTAATCGCCACTTCCTGGGTGGCCATATCAACTGAAGAAATCACAAGTGTTTTAGCACCGGCAGGCGCGTTCAGTGTAAAATCACCATCAGAATTGGTGGTAGTTCCAATCCGTGTGCCTTTAACCAATACTGAAGCTCTTGCTATGCCTTGCCCTTTGTCGTCAGTTACTTTCCCCGTAATTCGGGTTTGCGACATTGCAGATATCAGCAATAAAAACATTGCTGATAAGGTTAAGAAAAGTTTTCTCATGTGTGTTTAGTTTATAATTAGAAATGTGTTTGAAAAATTGCTTACCCGCATACCGGGATAAGGGCTGTTTTGGTTGTGTTTTTATCGATGTCTAATAAAGTGTTAAAATTAAGACAAATTATTTGAATGGGACGCTGCTTCTCAGTCAGCTTTTTGCGTATTCGTCTTATTCATAAGCAGTAATACCGGGAGTAATACCAGGTTGGTGACGGTAGCAACCAGTAAAGTAAGAGAAGTAAGCCATCCCAGGGCCTGGGTTCCTCCGAATCCGCTAAAACAGAATATCACAAAGCCGGCTATCAGTACCATCGATGTATATAAGATACTAAGTCCCGTGTGCTTTATCGTTTCACTCACTGTTTTAATAACGTTATTATTATGAAAAGGAAGCTCCTGTTTATAATTTACGAGGAACCGGATGGTTACATCTATCGCTATACCCAACGCTACACTGAAGATCAATACGGTAGAGGGTTTTAACCGAATGCCTACCCAACCCATTACGCCTGCTGTTACTACCAGGGGAATGATATTGGGTATCAGGGAACAGAACAGGATACGAACAGATTTGAAGAGATATAGCATACACAACGCGATCAGCAGGAACGCCCATAATATGCTTTGCTTTAATCCATCCACGATAAATTTACTCCCCTCCAGGAAAGTAATACTGCTGCCTGTGAATTGAACTTTATATTTAGCTGTGTCAAATAATTCGTCAGACCTTTTCTTGATGCCGCTTAATATAACCGGCAGTCTCACCGTACCCACATCAGCCATGTTAATACTGATACGTGTGCTTTGATTGGCGGTATCAATAAAACTGGAGACCAGTTTGGTTAAGCCATTTTTCTGTGTGCTGTCTTTTTTAAATTTGAAATAGCCCGACATGATCATAAAATCACTGGTGTTGGGAAGCATATAATTGGAAGTGTCCCCTTCAAAAGATGCCTGCTTCAGGAATTTCATGGCTTCGGCAACGGAAAGCGGTCGCGACATTTCATTTTGCGCGGTGATGTATTGCGAAAGTGAATCCATTTTTTCAAAAACTTCCAGGCCCCTTTTCCTGATGCCGTTCCGTTCCTTAGTATCTATCACGATCTCCAGCGGCAGCACGCCTTTGAAATTCTTTTCAAAGAATTTAAGATCAGAATAGATCTTATCTGTTTCAGGAAGATCTTCAACCATAAATGCTTCGGATCGCAGGCGAAGCACACCGAGGATGGCAAATACAAGCACTATCCCTGTGGCACCATACACAATTTTTTTGTGATGTAAAACCCACCGCTCGATATTTAAAAGCAGGCTGGTGAGCCATGGGTTATCCAGGTATTTTATCTGCGACTTCCCGGGTACTGGTAAGTAACTCAACACACCGGGCAATAAAATAAATGATATCACGAAGATCAGCATGATGCAGATCCCGGCAACCGCGCCAAACTCTTTTAAAATGGCACTTTTTGTCAGTGCGAAAACAGCAAAGCCGATCGCTGCAGTAAGATTACAGAATAAGGTCACGATACCCATTTTGCTAACCATATCCACCAGCGATCTCTCTTTATCATTGCCGGCTTTGTAGGTACTATGATATTTGTTTAAAAAATAGATACAGTTGGGAACACCTATCACAACAACAAGCGGAGGGATGAGAGCCGTTAGTAACGTGATCTTATATCCCATCAGGAACAGGATCCCAAAGCTCCAGATCACGCCCGTCAACACAACCGACAGCGATAACAGCATCGTGCTTAGCGATCTGAAAAATATCAACAGGATCAATGCGGAAAGCATCAATGATCCCAGCAGGAACCATTTCATTTCCCTCTTTATCCTGTCTGCGATAAGGGTTTTAATTAACGGCAACCCACTTAAATGGGTTTCAATTTTTGTTTCAGCGGTGAATGCATTGGTCTTTGCAATTATATTTTGAACGATCCCGCTTCGTAGAGATGATGCCAGTGCTGTTTTATTTATCCTTACCGCGATAAGATAGGCATTGGTTTGTGGGTTATATAAAAGTGTTCTGTAAAAAGGGAGACTGAAAAATATAGTTTTGCTGCTGTCGAGCTCTTCCTGGCTGCTGACGGTTTTTGGGAAAACTAAAACCGGGTCCAGTTTTTGGGTAGCCGTGTCTTTGATAAGGTTAATGGCCGATGAAACACTTAACACATCTTCTACGTAGGGAACCTCTTTGAGTTCAGTAGTTAATTTATTGAACGCGGTAAAAGTTCCCAACTCAAAGAATTTATCGGATTGTACCGCTATCACCAGGAGGTTGGCATCTTCTCCAAATTTTTCCCTGAACGACAGGTATTCCTGGTATTTGGGATTATCGGTGGGAATGGCCTTTGCAAATTCATAGCTCAGGCTGACCTTGCTTGCAAAATAAGCCATCAACGCGGTAATGGCCAGCAGGCTGATCAGCAAAGGCAGCCGGAATCGTAAAACAAATTTCGCAAGGCGTTTCCACATATTATTGTTTTGATAGTTATATGCAAATAAACTAAATAAAGATTATACCAGTTTTATTGGGCGTGGGCTATAAGGACCGTTAGCTTATGGTATTTAGAGTAAATTTGACTTTAAAACCGGTCACGCATAGAAAATGATCCATCAAACAAAAGGCATTGTACTCAGAACGGTTAAATATGGTGAGACATCTGTTGTGGTAAATGTTTTTACAGAGCTGTTTGGCATCCAGTCATACCTGGTAAATGGTGTTCGCTCACAGGGTAAGACCTCAAAAGCCGTTTTCTTTCAGCCGGGCTCCATCCTTGAAATGGAAGTTTACCACAATGAACTGAAGAACCTGCAGCGCATAAAAGAGTACAGGTGGAATTATTTATATAAAAATATTTTGAGTGATGTGGCCAAGAATTCAGTGGCCTTGTACATGGTAGAACTGTTGCTTAAGTGTTTGAAGCAACCGGAAAATAATATTGATCTTTTCCAGTTCGCCGAAGATGCATTTATGCAGCTTGATATCGCGGGTAATCATGTCACGGCAAATTTTCCTCTCTATTTTTGCTTACAGCTTTCTCAATTTTTTGGTTTAAAACTGGAAGATGATTATTCAGAAAAAAATGCAATACTTGATCTTCAGGAAGGAAGATTTATTGAGACGGTGCCACATCATCCCCATTTTTTAAAAGAACAGGATAGTTTTTATATCTCGCAGTTATTAAAAGTGCAGCATCCGGATGACCTTGTTGAAATAAGGCTTAACAAAGTAATGAGAAAAGAAATGTTATTCGCCCTTCAGAGTTTTTACGGCCTGCACATTCACGATTTTGGCGTGATGAAAACATTGCCCATCCTGCATGAGGTACTGTCTGCTTAAATGTCAGCAGGCAGTGTTTTCTAAAGAATTCTTTTCACCGTTGAATTATTGATCAATAGTATTCCCGGCGCTTTGCCTTTTTCAAAACTTCCAAGTGTGTGATCCATCTGTAATGCCTTTGCGCCATTGAGGGTTGCCCAGCCAAGAATTTCTTCTAAAGCGATCAAAGGAAATTCATTTTGAATCTCTTTTATCTCATTCATGATGCTGAGGCTCCAGTTACTGGCAAGACTATCGGTTCCCAAAACAATATTGCAATTGTTAGCACGCAACAGATCAATGGGCGGAACTGCATTTTCGATGTAGCGGTTGGCATTTATGCAAATGCAAAAAGACAGGAGTTCACTGGATCTATTTTCCAGGGCAAATAAAATATCTTCCTGCCGGGTAAAGGTATTGTGCACTAACAGGATTGAGCCTGCGCCGGCTAAGTTGGAAAAATAAGATTGAAGACTTGATCGTTTTGTAGGCCGGTGAAGTGAATTATCGATATTCATCAGCCGGTACATCCGCACCAGGTCGCCGCTGCCCTGCATGAAAAACTCATCTTCAAAAGCCGTCTCCTGGTTGTGGATACTTACCGTTTTTTTTTCGAACCCTGGCATAATGAGTTCCCACAGGCGCGCCGACACTGAATACGGTGCATGCGGAACTATTGAATTGTAAGTGTTTGTTTGGTGCAAACCCGCGAAGGCAGTATACATTTCCCTTGCTCTTTCAAATCGTATTTGTGATACCGCCGGCAGCCAACCGCTGGCCTCAATAAAATTATAATAAGCAATCCGTTGTTTTTGTTTCTGCGGGAGCGTGAGAAGATTGTTGCAGATATCACCCACCGCCACGATCCCGCCTGCCAGCATCTCATCCTCCGCTTTTTGGATCGCTTCCAGGATCTGTTCTTCAGCGAAACCTGCCTGCCGGTAGGCAAGATGTCTTTCATTAACCACTTTATATACAAAATCCACCAGGCCTGTTCCCTCCGGGATCGATCCCTTCATGTGCGACAATTCCAAATGGCAGTGCGCATTGATAAATCCCGGGCAAATGATGCCGTTGTAAAATTCAACTTCGCCCGCATCCTTTTCATCAATGATCGCCTCTATCTTCCCATCCTCAGCAGATACCAGCACATTGTTACCGCTTTCCATTTTTCTGCCCGTAAATAATTGATCCGCTTTAAATTTTCTATAACTCATACAAAGGGTTAATGAATTAATTTTGCCGCCAATTGCAGGCGCCGGTGCAATCTATGATCCGGGTTGCTTAAAAAAGATTGGTAAGTATATGACGATCCTGCGGTCGGCAACAAAATAAAAATACATTATGTTAGATAAACTGGAGGCAATAAAAGCGAGGTTTGATGAGCTGGGAATTGCTTTAACCAATCCCGAGATCGTGGGCGATAATAAAAAATTCACCGCCATAAGTAAGGAGTACAGGAGCCTCGAAAAAATTGTAAAAGTGCGTAATGAATATGCTGCGCTGCTGGATGATATCAGCTTTAATAAAGAAGTGTTGAACAGCGATGACGAGGAAATGCGTGATATGGCAAAAGATGAGTTGCCCGGGCTGCAGGAAAAAAAAGAAGAACTGGAAAAACAGATCCGCAACATGCTGATCCCCAAAGACCCGCAGGACGATAAGAACTGTATCCTCGAGATCCGCGCCGGAACCGGCGGTGATGAAGCTTCGCTTTTTGCCGGTGACCTGATGAGGATGTATATGAAATATTGTGAACGCAAAGGATGGAAGACCGCCCTTCTGAGCGAAAGCGAAGGAACGGTTGGTGGCTATAAGGAGGTACAAATAGAAGTTACCGGGGATGATGTTTATGGAACCTTGAAATTTGAAAGCGGGGTACATCGTGTGCAGCGCGTACCGGATACGGAGGCCAGCGGCAGGGTGCATACCAGTGCCGCAACAGTGGCCGTTATGCCGGAAGCCGAAGACGTGGATGTGGAAGTAAAAGAAAGTGATGTAAAAATGGAGACGGCAAGAAGTGGCGGCGCTGGCGGGCAAAATGTGAACAAGGTGGAAACCAAGGTTTTTCTAACCCATATTCCAACCGGTATCGTAGTGGTATGCCAGACAGAACGATCGCAATTAGGCAACCGCGAAAAGGCCATGCCTTTCCAGCACAGTGGGATCCGAAGCTTGGAATTCACGTGACTTGAAGTCGCGGCC